>Ga0224511_10003765_pt1 | contig 11118 bp, 6 predicted proteins | sample SF_May12_sed_USG_2_FD_169988 | JGI IMG/M metagenome (GOLD analysis project Ga0224511, IMG submission 169988) | Sediment microbial communities from San Francisco Bay, California, United States - SF_May12_sed_USGS_8_1 | ecosystem: Environmental > Aquatic > Marine > Sediment | place: USA...
CGACATCATCAGCTGGGCAAATAATAAGCTAGAAGGTGCATCCAAGTCATCGCGAGTGGCCAGCTTCAAAGATCCCATAATTGCCGAAGGGAAAGTTGTGATAGATTTGATTGATGCTATTGTACCCGGCAGCATTCGATATGATGTCGTCAGAGATCCAGAGGGTGATGAGGTGAGTCGAACTATGAAATGCAAAATGCATCTATTGGCATAAGAAATGCATGAGGGGAGGTGTTCCCTGTGCATAATATCTGTAGATGGTAGACATAAAAATGCCAGTCAGTGGGAACCTGCATACATGTAAAAGATGTGTCTTCAATCAGTGGCGGTAAAGTGATCGCTTTGTTGTCAGTTGATTGTGATTGAGTGTTAGACTGTCTTGTGTGAAGCATATCAAGGTCTCCGCTGTATTACTGTCCGGTCTCAGCCCTCATGTTGTTGGGAAAGGGGGCACTGAAGATCAAATATAACCTTGACTCTTTTCTCCTTTTTAGGACCGACTTGCCAATGCCAAATACGCCATCTCAATGGGTCGTAAGATCGGAGCACGAATTTATGCTCTTCCAGAAGATATTGTTGAAGTTAAGAACAAAATGGTGCTGACTGTCTTTGCCTGTTTGATGGCAAGAGATGCGCAGAATACCAACTGAGTAGGTTTTTTGTCATACAATGATCGTATGTAGTGGTTTTATATTCCAGCTCTATTCCTGTCTTCAATCATGAGAAATAGTACTCTTTCTAGATCATGGAATGGTTGCAGTTTAAATAATCTTTTTTTGTTTATATCTATTGAATAGGCTATTTAAATGATTGTGATACACAGTAATGATCAGACAGTACCATTTATAACTAACCATTTTCCTCTGCTGTTAACATTACTGTTAATATGCCTGTCAGTATTTTTTTAAATAAAATATTCTTACCAATAAGATTATCAAATGTGTACAGTAAGTGTATAACAGTAAGCGGAATTCTAACAGTAGGTGTAGTAAGCAATATTACAGTAAGTATAACAGTAGGTGTATCACTAAGGAAGTGAATTACTACTGTATTGCCTTTTGGTGCAGTTCTCATGTTCTAGTAGCCAGACTTTGGTGTCATTCTCTTTACCCCCGGCGTAGTTTCCGAGATCACCGGAGGAGCGAATGACACGGTGACATGGAACAATGAGTGCAAGCGGGTTATTTCTCATGGCAGAACCTACAGCTTGGCTGGCTCTGCTGCTACCCGCAAGTCTGGCTAGCGCTCCATACGATATACGCTCGCCATATGGAACATTATCTCTCAATGTTACCCAGACTCGTGACCGGAATGTCTCTACAAAATAATAAAGACACCCAACGTCATTCGTACAATCACACAAGCACAGTTTATATATAGTCAGATAGCATACTGTTTTCCCATACGTTTGTGATAAGATGATCCCGCTTTACATGGATGGCATGGCGCAGCCAATGGCTCGTTTTCAGGATGGCCCATGGTTTGCCCTATAGAGTTGGTACTCTATGGGTGGGCATCCTTTATTATTATTGTGATCCGAATCCGACGAGAGAGAAAGCACAAATTGACGCATAAACTGGTCCAGAGCCGAATGCGCTACCAACTAAATCATAGCTCCTCTCTGCTTCAGAGATTGAGTGAAACTTATGATCAACTGCCTCCATTGCATGATGGGCAGCGTAAAGCGCACAATATCATTCAGGATGGAGCAAGATCAGGTAATTAATGTGTGTAGATCTATTATAGAGATACCCTAGTAATGCAGGACCTACTCAATTTACAGACGCATGACCAACAATCATCAAAGCCTTCAAAAGAATACAGGTAAGTGTTACTCTCTGATTAGAACAAAGGCAGAAATTATAAAATAAGAAACATTGAGGGAAGACAATTCCAAAACATCTTATGCTACCGGGCGATTTTGCCTTTTGGCGAATGGGAAGGGAAATTGCTTCTGATTTTTTTTCACTGGTGATTGCAGTGACAGCAGCGATTACAAACAAGCAATATATGTACACTATGTATGCATCTGTGTTATGACTGATATCTATATAAGCTAATAGGGCATCTCAAGCGATCGTCTTTCCACTATGTTATTGTAGCTTGTTCGGAAATTCATTTCAGATCTTACTGTGATACACAGTGATGCCGCTTCTAGGGCTCTTACAATACAATTTGTACAGATCTCAAAAATGTCTGCCTCGATTGGTTGTGGCCTGGAGGGAAATAAATCCGTGCCAGTATCCTAGTAGCCATATAGCCTATACTAGCCATCAGAGGTGGGTCTTGTTTTTGGTCCAGGATTCGAGTGCTGTTTGATGGCGTATTCGCAGGTAGGCTCGCAATATTACCGCAGTGACAGTGCTTGCCTAGGCACTCATAGCGCTGCTATTTATAGGGCTCATTTACAGTCGGACTCTGGAATACTGACCGATACAATATTCAGCCAAACACTGAACAGATAACCATTTACATATTCAACCAGTCGCCAGTCAGTCGCCCATCAATAAAAGCTTCGCTTGCCAAACAAAGGCACAGCTAGCATTGTCAAAACGCACCAAGTGGCCGACTCTCTCACTCAGTTGGCTGAAGTCTGACTCATATCAAAAGCTTGGTTACCAGAAAATAATGGCACACTACCAGGAACCATAAGCTGTCATTATGATTTGTGATGGTTTGTGTCGTTCTGTATCATACTCATCTATCTAGTTCTTGCAGATACTACTCATATCTTAGTGATCTAGGGATCTAATGCAGTATTTCCCTAGGTTCCTCTCAGCCATCTACCCTTTCTTAGGTCCCTTCCTCCAATCTAATTAAATAAAACATCTGAATCCTGATGCGCTACTCTCGAATGCCTAGTAATCACTCATTGAGATGATCAACAGCGCATTGAATTTGGTCATCACAATGAATCGTTGACTGAGAGAGCGTTGCCATTATTAGGACGATCGATCAGCAGCATAAATGTCTCAACGATGTTACCACTGTCACTGTATGGGCGCAGGAGCGTCCGTATTCAGGCATGGTCTCTTTTGCAGCAACAGTTGAAAGCAAAGACCACTGCTTACCCTGCCTTATTGGGCCAATTGGACTCTTTTTATGTGGAGAAGACTATTACCGCAGGCCATTTGGGTGTTACACTCCAGCAGTATTTGTTGTTTATAGCTGGTAAAAATCGCTACAGTAATCGATCGCAAAATCTTAGAAGTACAAGAACCCAGAGTTTGGTTGTAAAACCGAAATACACGGAATCGTCTCATTGCTTGAGTATGGGGGGGGTGGGTTATCTAGCGAGCCCCGCAACACGTTGGAGTCAATAGTGCAAGTTGATTTGACATTCTAATACTCAAAACCCACGGATTTCAGTGTGAAGCATGGGTTACAGGACTGAGTGGATATATCTGGTAGGTGGGGTCAGTCAACTGAAGGATACCATTTTTTTTACTTGTCACGCGCCGAGAAAGAAAGAGGTGGACCTATAACAACCATGAAGTGATCATGACCCTTATTCCACAATTGGGGTCACCATTATTCATACCGTGGTGATCCGAAGTCATGCTAGCAAATTGAAGTGGGAAGCTTGCTCAAGGCCAGTAGCGAGGAAAGACATACACCAGTATTGGGAAGCGAACTCACAATCCTTAAATAGTGATCCCACTGCTTTACTGACGGAGCTCTAACACCGACGTTGAATGTGATATTCATGTATTTATGAAACAATTTCACATGCACTGATGAATCATTATGTGGGTACAAAGTATTAGTTTCCAGTTAGAACACACTGTCCATATCAAAGTTGAGTTCCGATGATCATTTGGGTGAAGCACTAAGCAGTTATGACGTGCAGCTAGATGCATGGCTTCTTCATCATTCCCAGAAGCTACTACCGCCAGCTATGGTGTTGTGTACTGGTGGCTGGCCACCTTTAAGTACAATAAGATGGGTGTCCGGTCTTCCAGCCTAATCGGACGGATGTATCAGGGTCTAAAGCAGTCAAGTAAGAGGTTTTAGGTTTGACATGTTTGCAGTTGGTCTAAAGACAGACATCTAGATCAGCTTGATTAGTGATTTGCTAACATGGATCGGAGTAAACTTTCAATATTGTAGATCTCCAGCAACTGTTTGGGATAGGATTGGCTGCAGCCTGCAGTAGGGATCGATGGTTTACAATCAATCGGCTGGCTGACTCAAAATCTAATAACAAATGGCAGTTAGACCCGACAGGTCATTGAGCATTCAACACGCATGGGCCTCATTATCCTGTTCGTGAAGATGTTGATAATATTATACACATAATAAAACAATATTATATTAAAACTTTATTTCCTGTTGATATCTTATAGAGGATTTACATGCGGTAAGTGGTACACACAGCGGCATCACTGGGGTGTTTACACCAGCAGTTTGGCCACGGTCTCTGTCCGTGCACCGCTAAAAACGGATGTCAACTTCTGCCGCACCAGCGATAGAGCACCACTGAGAGCCAATGCCGCATGCATTATTGTCTCAAGCAGTGAATGAGCGTCGACCAACCAAGACAAAGATTTCGTTTACATTGGATGACTTCCAGTTTATAGAGTGACAAACTCAAATCTGCATTGTTATTGGTCAACAGCCGCTCACTGCAGGGAAAACTAGAGCATGCATTCTTCACACTCCACTGACGGTCAATCCCATTTTGATCATTTTTAGCGGCAACCGCAGCGATACTCATGTAAAATCCATTTAACATTTTAACCAACTATTAACTTGATGAACCTACACATACCAGTTCATGAATTAGCTGGGCCAAACCCTGCATTAGACTCCTTCAAATCGTGAGAAGTCCAAACTCCAAACATAAAATCCTTTCCCCGTGCTGAATTGCCTGTAAAAAGAGTCTCATTCAGACTCAAATAGAACTTCAAAAGGCTGAAGAGTCAGAGCGGTGCAGCGAGATAAAGTGAATATTTTCATTCTGAGACACTAGTCCTCAGCTAAACAATGGCATTCTGACCAGTCCATCACTTCAGGCTGAGTATAGACTGAAATTTAGTTCACTACCGAGCTGTGTTCGCCAGTTCGAGACTGCCTCAATGAGTGAGAGGAATGCTATATAGCCACTAGTAACTTCCTAACACTCATTCTGTCTCAAACTGGCCAACACAACTCACGAGTGAAAGAGATTCTGTTTCACTTCCTGACTGAAAAGTTTCGCGAGAATCCATAGGCATAGGGTAGATTACTAGGTACTCTACTCTCCTGACCTAGTCCGGTCTAAAATCTAACCTTCACCTACTACTAAACTACTGAACAGTCACACTAAATGGTAAGTTATTGACAATTACAAGAACTGATGTAACTAACTTACTAGTTCAGTCAGTAGCTGATCCGAACTCGTACTTCTAATCTCGCGCAACCGAACTATTGAGAGTAAGAGGAAGAATAGTGAGTTGGTAACCAAAACAAAGGTAAACGGTACACCAAACTTGTCTAAAGAATATCGAGACTGACTCCGTGACTCACATGACTAGTCTAGTGACTGAGTCCTCAGAGTCTGAGGGTGAACGACTGTCTGAAAAAATTCCTAAATAAAATACGGCCTTCCACTTGGGACAGTAAACACACTCAGGTACGCCCGTGTGTTGAAACGACAAATGTTAAAATGCCAACAAATGTTAAAACGCCAACAAATGTTAAAAAGCAACAACAAATGTTGAAACTTTTCAACATTTGTTGTTAACTTTTAACATTTGTCGACGACAAATGTAAAGTGGAGTTTACACGAGTCGCAACCGCCGTCGATAGCAAAATGTTAAAACCCAGAGAAATGTTAAAACTTTTCAACATTTGTCAACGATTTTAACATTTGTCGACGACGGGCCACCGACAAATGTGAAAACATCGACAAATGTTGAAAAGTTTTGACATTTGTCGTTTTAACACCCATGCATTAGCTGAATTTTGCTGGTGTGGACCAAACCAACCATCCGCTGCGACTACAACCATATCAATAGGGCGACCAGTACAGTATACCTACCAAAAATGGGTGGAATGGAGCAGGATTATAATGCTGTACGTCCAATGTGTGAAAGCAACTATATTTGTGTCTCCTCTTTTGTCACGACGACTAACTTAAAGCCCTTCCATCGTGTGCATGAAGCTGGCCAAATAAGCCTTTTGTTAATAAGATTCACGACCAACCAAAATCTTAATACACCCAGAACTTTCAGCCAAAGCCGATACAGATGTTCAACTGCGGAACACCAAGTTACCAACTCACTGTTATTGAAGACAACAGGACAAAGTTTCTGCTTTTTCTCATCTGATGATGTGAGATTCCCCTGGAAGTAGTGGGTCAACCACTCCACAGCATTGAGAATAGCTTCATTCTCAGTATTACCTTCTAGCTCCAAGGGCACTCTAGAGGCAGACGCATAGGCTTTGAGTCATGGTCCAATAGTTAATAGTTGTTGAAACAAAAAAACTCCTTTGATGAAGGTTCGTTGTGGGGTGAGCAGATCAGAGTTTTGCCAGCCTACTAACGGTAAAGGGAGATGTGGGCCGGTGAGCAGTTGGGACCCATGTGCTTGTTACTTGAGATCAATGAATCACAGCGGCTATGGGGTGGGTCATAGCAAATTACCAGAAGAATACTCGAATAGAGCTGCAATTTGAACCAGCTGATAGTTTACCTAGTTTATTTTTACCGCTAGTGTTAGGTTTACAAGTTATATGTATTTCCATATAAAATTTATCCATGGTGCAAATTAGCATTCGCGGTAGCTCCACACCATGTACCTTTCGTTTGACGGCGTTTTAGGACTTAGAACTTTAAAAAAACGACAGTCACCCCCAGGTCCAACTTGTTACGGGAATTGATCAATGAACTGTTAGTATTCTGTCCCTTGCCCGATGTAGCTAGCAATTAATGTTTTTCGCCGAACTTACGCCGCAATCTTGTTAGCTAATTTGCTAGTACTATGCTGGAAGAATAGTTTAACAGGAAGTGACCAGCATACGGAGCCCATACAGGCTTATAGGACTACAACGAATCTATCTATTACATGAAGGAACCTTTGATCTGTGTGCTACGCGTACATTTGTTGGTATTCGTAGTAATAGCAACTAATGCCATTGTCTTCACTCCTGCCTCCGCACGTGACAGGTCAGTCTGCACACCTAGCACAAGTACAGCGTAAAAGCAGATCACAGTAAAATGTTGAGGTTAACCCCCCAAAAGTTGCTGCAATAATCGCGGAAAACTCTCCCTAGTGTAAAAGTCCTATGACTGGTGAGAGTCTATTGACAGCAACCATATGGCTGCCCATTTGCCACTATGATACCGCTCAGAGTTTCAGAACGTCAATGGTGACCAATGGACACATCGATTTTTTCTCAGGGGTACTTAATCAGCCTGAGTATCTGGGTGTGAAGCATAGATTAGTTGTTATATCTTATTCCAAAGCATTTCTGCTGTTTCACTTGCACCACTTTCAGGTAGCATATGATATAGATATACTATAGAATAGAGAAGACCTACTCACAGATACGAACAAAAATAAGCATGCAGGTCAAATCATTTCAGTTACTGTTCTATAAAGGAAAGGGCTAAATCTACTCCAAAATGTAAATGACAAATGAGTTTGAAGCGTCATGATAATTCATTAGGTGTGAGGCTGTTTGCAGTCTTCTCCAGATGAAGAACTCAAGAAGCCTTTGCTTTGAGTTTGAGTAGCAAAATGATAGTCACTCAGTCTCACGGAGAGCGTGCACTGGCTGACTCGATGAGTCTGTGACTCAGGTACTGAGTTGGTAGTGTCAAGGAATGCAGAACGAACATCATTCAATGCATACAAATAGTTGAAATACATTGCATTACAAATTATTTGCATGGTGCCGTTTTCATTTGTTCTTTTTTGTAGTGCGTACTCGCTCCGTCACTTCATTCCAAGTTACTTACTTCACATTCGGGTCATTTTTCAGCTCAGGTCGAATTCTGTCCAAGGAGTGCAGCCCATCGTTACAAGCGGATATCTTAATCAGTCCTAACGGGCACTGCACATTGAGTGAGGAGGACAAATTAAAACACAGTCTGGACATGTTTGTTCTGGAAAAGGACTGATTTCCAGCATGGCACTGTTTATAAATAAACCCCCTACTAGTCTACGCGCTGTATCATTAAGTGGTCTGGGTTTCTGTCAGGAGCGGTGTCATGGACAAAGATTATTATCTTTGATCATGACTCCTGAAGATGTCACTCAGTGATATCAATCACTTCACTTTATGTCGTTGTTCCATGGGTTCTCTGCTGAGAAAATTATATTCTAGCAGATGAAAAACTAATCGACACCCAATGAACTAAACGAAACCCCTATCCCAGTGCAAATGGTAAGTTTGCAGTAAGGTTTTGACACTAGTGATGAATGTCTTCACTGCACCATGGAGCATCAATCATCACAGCGCTGGACCCTAAACCATTTTACGCATCATAAACAATCAGCCCCCATCCAGTAGAAGGCAAGGTCACAAACTTTGTTTCAATCGGTTTTTCTTTTCAGAGGTTTTTGTCAAGTTTCTTTTTTGTTTCGAACACAACCACATAATATTCCGCTGCGTGACTAGTGAGCCAAAACAAAAACTGCTCAGTATCCTCCGGATCGAATGTCCCCAAGATAATGGCACCTATAAATGTACAATAAAACCTAGTACCTGCTTTTGTATAGATTTGTTGTTCTGACCCGCACCAGAAGCTTGACTATATTGAATAAAAGATTATGACGAGTACAAAGATTTTTTCATACGTAGTGTAATACTTTATAAACGTAGCGGTGACTAAAAAATGGAATGATTTTTGCATGTACGAAGCATGGAATACAAATGATGAATTATGGAATGTACAGTAGGATGAGAGTACAGAATATTGCCTGAAGGCTTGGACCGTATCAGGCGGTAGAGACCTGAAGTACGACTTGACTGGAAATGCTTTAGTAGCCGAAGACAGAACCCCCCTCTGGTGGTTCAGCTCCAGCATCACCCTCCCTATATAACATTGGCATATCAAACATATTGGAAATGGGCGCTTTAGAGCCCCAGTAGTGTTTCGCTTCAAGTCCGAAGAAAGCTGAAGCAATAAGGGCGAACATGGAAGCAGCCACGGCGCACGCGTAACCCCAGCTCAGCCAGATAAGATCAGCACGAGGCATCCAGTTCCGATCTCCTTTTTGTGCACCGACTGTGACGACTATCACAAAGATCAGCACACCTACAGCCAAAAATAGGTCAGTACAACATAAAATGACCATACATTCATTGATGGATACACCTCGGAATTCTTATTTCACTATTGAATCCAGTGCTAACTTCGAAGTCTGAAGACCCACTATGCTGGTGTGCTTTGAGCCCAATTTTTTGTAAACACAAAATCGGGACATTTGAAGGAAATTATGCATTTGCGTACCTGCTATACCCATCAGTCCTGTAGTTACCATAGAAAAGATCCAGTAATACCAGTCTTGCTCAGCTATGGCTCGAATAAATATGAGCATCATTATGATGGTGGTGGTCAGCAAGAACCCAAGTACAGCCACAGAGAAAACTTGCATCACCACAAACCATTCTACAAATACAAAGGTCATTAAAACGCAGATCTAACCGCTGTCGAAGAGCAGACCAAGGTACCAACAAACACTGAAAACCAATTCGTGATCAATCCGCATTTTTGGACATTGACTGAACGAACATTCAGGTTATAAAATGGGCATCCAGCAACAAGGCAAATAGTCACAACACTGACCTCGTACCAACGTCCTAAAATGTTGCCGGCACAATATCCGTCTGTGGTCAATGTGATGCAATGTGTTCAGACTTGCCAAGTCTCCCGCATTCTCCAGGACACTCCCGGGATTCAGGCTAATCTCCAGCACAACTCCCGACCTCCCGCAACCCTCCCGGGATTCAGTTTACCTGGCTGTTCCAGCAAAGAACAGCTAGAAATGTGTCAAAATCTGACAAATGTGCGCAGTTCAGACTCTGAGTTCAGCTACTTCAAGTTTTCGGAGTACATAGTAATTGACTAGTTGTTCTCTTTGTACTGATAGTGAAATATATATTGATTACAAATGCAATGTCTTTGCACTCTTTCCCTACTTTGGTATCTTGCCTTTGATTAGCTCCCGTTCACAAGTTCAGCCAATAGATGTCTAAATGACAAAAGTATATATGTGACCTTGACCTGTATGATTGCGAGCAGAACCTTTGTGAAGCTGAAAAGCAAAGTGGAAAGTAAAAGCATTAGCTGTAAAATACTGCCCATTAGCTGTTTAGCTGCCATGTCTAAAAACCCGAAATACTCGTATAAATTTCAAAAAGATAACAGAGTTTGATTTTGTCCAACCTAGTAGGTTAGGTGTGAATCATGTTTACTGCTCCTTTTGCAATACAGACTTTATACTTACTACAATGTATCTGTACTTAGTTTAGTGTTGCACTTGCAGCCGGGGGTAAGCATGATCATGATGTCACCAGGCATACAATGGGTAAGACACATCTCTCCCACAAGAAAGTACTGGCACAGAGACACCCACTCAGAAGTTTATTCCCTCCCAAGGATGATATAGATGGCCAAGTAGATGAGTGAGACTCAGAGCCAGAGACTGAGAGGATAGGATTCACTGATGATTGATACATAATTACATGGACTCATAAGACATAGACCCGCTGAATTACTAGTACTATGTCACAATTACTATGTCAAGTCAAGGCTACTGAATAGCTGATGTTAATTGACTAGTCTAATCAAATGACTTCTTCTGACTCTAAGTAGTTTCGTTTTCAATCCATTCCTACTCAGACCAGTAGCAGTGCCTATTTGCTAAGCCAAACACCTGCACTTGTATAAAGGCACTTATTAACAGGTTTTACATTTTTATAGTGGTTTGAAGAAAACCCAAACTGTACATCTTTCATACTGAAGGTCCAACTGAAGGACTACTAGTTGACTTATTTTCTTTGTTGATGGGACTAATGAAGGCAGTCATCACTGTACTATACATTATCGTGTTATCATGCTAATGCTGCCTTATTTATGTGTACCTAGCATACTTGCCTAGTCTCCCGCAAATTAGATTTATCTAT
>Ga0224511_10003766_pt1 | contig 11117 bp, 5 predicted proteins | sample SF_May12_sed_USG_2_FD_169988 | JGI IMG/M metagenome (GOLD analysis project Ga0224511, IMG submission 169988) | Sediment microbial communities from San Francisco Bay, California, United States - SF_May12_sed_USGS_8_1 | ecosystem: Environmental > Aquatic > Marine > Sediment | place: USA...
ATTTTTCCCAAAAATTCCATTCCAATAAACGCTAATGAGTTTAATTCAATGCAATTTAATTTGTTATTTGCGAAAAACTTTACCATTTCATCCTCTCTCAATATCCTTCTGCAGGAGAGAGAAAATTTGGTTTGTTTATATTTTTGTAACGGCAGCCATCTTGGATGAAAACCATGCCGAACTGAACAGTCCCGCCAAAAAGCACATGTTTTCAATTTTCGTAATTTATTGTCAAAAAGTCCTAAAACAATTGCAAACCTGCTCAAATATGATAGAATTGTCCTATAAGCTAATAATTCGATGTTGTTTCGACCACATAATAAAAAAAAACAAAGTTCACTTTTCCCGGAATTTGACGTAAAATGGCTGCCATTTTGATGAATTTCAATTAAAAAACAATTAGCATGGCGAGTTCTTAAATGCCAATTATTCCACTGAATGCATGAGTCCTTTTAACCCTTCTGCAGGGTAATCCTCGTCGCCATTAAAGTAGGCGCATACCTTGAACGTAGTAGTCGACTTGTCTGTAAGATGCTTCTTCAAGACGTGTAGACCGTAGAACGTAGGTAAGGCGAGTGGGACGAAATCTCGTGGTCGCGGCTTCAAATACCAGCCTGCGCATGCGTAGAGGTCCTCTCTGCTTGGGTGAACCTCGGCGCAGACCGGGAACCGGCGACTCCTACCACATAGGCGCACATGCAGCGTTTGACGTAACATACTTTCCAACAACTGTCAGAGCATCAGACGTCATTTCAAGCGTTCTGTCAATTCGTTAATTATGTGGGTGCTCATTGTGACTCTGGTAGCAAGATTATTTATTATATACAAATTAAAAAAAATGTTTATTAAAAAACAACAATACAATATTGTTTGTTATCCTTAAAGTCTGAGGACATCTTGAGCTAAATAAGGCCGTAGACTAGGAGAGCTTCAATTGATCTGCAAACCATCTATTTATTTTAAATATCAATATGATCCTCTTTAAAAATGTTCTTTATTATTTGTACAAGTACATGTCTAATATGTTTTGTGTTCTTTTCAAACCTTCAGCCTTCAAAGAACTGTTTCCTGTTTGTTTGCCAAAATCTTCCTCCAACTTGAAAGCAGCAACAGCATTTGTGCAGGTGAGTTGTTGTGCTTTTGAATATGTGTTTTTAATATTTCACTTTTAATTCTTGTAGAAATACGTATTTTGATGTTGCTTGTGCTTAAAGATAAATATATTTTACAATGATACCACATATTTGTCAGTGATAAAGGGACTACCCTGCTGTCTGGCCATGTCGCATGCAAAAAAGTAAATCTTCGAAAACCTTTAATTTCTGTTACCAACATTTTTCGGGGCATCAAAATATTGTGGTACCTTGATTTATCCTTTATTGGTTGGCAAATTAGCAAATCTTCATTGAATTTTGTCTGTTGACTTGGGAAAACTGTTCAACATTTCTTGGTAACAAGAAAATATAGGTTTTTCAAAAAATCTTTTTTGTATGTGTTACAATACCAGACTATAGGGAAGTCCCTTTAAAGTAACAGTTATATTTTATGTCCCACCATGAAATGGAGTCAGACGTTAAGTGTTGCTCCTGTCTGTCTGTCTGTGCCTCCTTTTGTCCGAAATTCTCATAAATGCAACTCCGCCTACACCACTTGTGGTAATAGGCTGAAACTTTACCACAGTGCTTGGCCTAATGCAGTAATTGCTAGTGGTGCAAGAAGGTAGGAATTAACAGTGACATGTTACGTTTAAAAGTTATTGCCCTTGTTTCAAGGCTCCCAGCCGGGGCATTCGACACAGTCTATGGCAAGCTAACTAGTACATGCTGTTGTACATGCTGGGTGTACAAATATAGTTGTGTAATCTTCCAGGGCTTATTTGCCACCATGGGAAACACAGAAGCCATCAGACCACTGCACACCCTCTATCTGCTGGGGCAGGAGAGCTCTGTCCACAACGTGTTCATCATCTCAGACGGACATGTGAACAATGGCAGTGTCTTGCTGGACAATGTCAGGAGAAATGCAGAGCACACCAGAATCTTCACTCTGGGAGTCAGGTACTTAAGGGTTGACCCTTGTTTGGGGGTACTTAATGGTCTACCCTTGTTTGGGGGTACTTAAAGGTCGATCTATTTTTCAATTAACGTATCAACAACCCGTTTGTCGGACCACCTGAAATGATGTTTGGTTCAAGAAAATGCAGGAAATTATGTAACATCATAACGCACAACATCATTTGACCCAATCAGAAGACTGAATCTTTTGTGTTTTGCTGGCTACGTGAACATGGAACGTTTGATGTTGCCCTCAAACTTGTCCAGATCTTCAAACCATGAAAGTTTGTGTTCATGAATTTAAATGATTTCACAGTATATGTCATTCACTGTAATAAAATCTTATGAAGTGACTCCAATGTCTGCAACTCTTTTCTTATTTGCATTAAGCCTTCAATCAAATTGTATTCGACAACTTGGTGCAAAACTATTGAAACTACCTTATTTATAACGAGTTACAATAGTTTTGCACCAAGCCCTCAAGCCATGTTTTTGGTTAACTTACACTAAACTACCACCTACTGACTTCAGTGCCACTGTAGACAGCCACATGTTGAGAGCCCTGGCAAGTGCGGGGGCAGGGGCGTTTGAATTCTTTGACCCCAAAACCAAGTCAAAATGGGAAGGAAAGGTACACAACATAATACTGACTTGTTGTTTTGTCTACAACCATAATTTACAAATTAATACCATTAACGGTTACTTTTATAAGGAAACAACACAAGTTGGGATGTTTTCAGTGTAAATACTGGTAATGCATTTTATGTTTGTAAGTTATGTATGATTATCTTAACTTTAAAAACATTTTCAAATATATAAGGTTAAAGTGTACTCTGGATTTTTAAGTCTTACCTTAAGAGCAGTATGTGAACTATTCTAGCTTTCAAAAAGAGTCCAAGACTCACTTTGGTTTTCTTTACCTTCAACTGAAATTATGAAGCAAGTTAACATCACAAAATCTCAAAGAAAAAACATTATGTATTTTTTTCTGTCATCCACTAATAACTCTAACATTCAATAATGACCAATCTTGTTCCACCGACCAGGTGCGTTCCCAGCTCAGCAAGGCGAGCCAGCCCGGGCTCACGTCCGTGCACGTGGACTGGGAGCAGCACGGAGCAGACGTGCCGGCCCCCGTTCAGGCCCCGCGACACATCACAGCATTGTTCAGTGGCTCCCGGCTCGTCGTGTATGGCTATGTGCCCAACTGTACCATGGTAGGTTTTCGTGAATGGCTATGTGCCCAACTGTACCATGGTAGGTTTACGTGAATGGATATGTATCTAACTGTACCATGGTAGGTCTTTGTGAATGGATATGTATCTTACTGTACCATGGTAGGTTTTCGTGAATGGATATGTATCTTACTGTACCATGGTAGGTTTTTGTGAATGGATATGTATCTTACTGTACCATGGTAGGTTTTTTGTGAATGGATATGTATCTTACTGTACCATGGTAGGTTTTCGTGAATGGATATGTATCTTACTGTACCATGGTAGGTTTTCGTGAATGGATATGTATCTTACTGTACCATGGTAGGTTTTCGTGAATGGATATGTATCTTACTGTACCATGGTAGGTTTTTGTGAATGGATATGTATCTTACTGTACCATGGTAGGTTTTTTGTGAATGGATATGTATCTAACTGTACCATGGAAGGTTTTCGTGAATGGATATGTATCTTACTGTACCATGGTAGGTTTTCGTGAATGGATATGTATCTAACTGTACCATGGTAGGTTTTCGTGAATGGATATGTATCTAACTGTACCATGGTAGGTTTTCGTGAATGGATATGTATCTAACTGTACCATGGTAGGTTTTCGTGAAAGGATATGTATCTAACTGTACCATGGTAGGTTTTCGTGAATGGATATGTATCTAACTGTACCATGGTATGGTTTTTGTGAATGGATATGTATCTAACTGTACCATGGTATGGTTTTTGTGAATGGATATGTATCTAACTGTACCATGGTATGGTTTTTGTGAATGGATATGTATCTAACTGTACCATGGTATGGTTTTTGTGAATGGATATGTATCTAACTGTACCTCGGTATGGTTTTCTTGTAGGCTGTTGGAGGGTTTAGTGATTGATATAGTTATATAATCTACAGAAGTTATTTGATAAAGAAACTACTGACTACATGGCTTTGCATTGTAGCATTGAGCTAAAGTATAACTTTGAAATTCTTAAGTTGATCATAAGTGAATGACACCAACTTCAATAAAAAATTGTTAAAGGTACATGAACTGGATTAATTCTATGTAAACTTTGAAACTTACTTGTCCCTGAAAGACATCTGTTATATCTTAATCTCATAGTCAATGAGACAACATTTAATTAGGTTGAATGCACTCAATTACATTTAAGTTGATCAATCAATCAATCAATCAATCAATCAATCAATCAATCAATCAATCAATCAATCAATCAATCATTCATTCATTCATTCATTTAAACAGCCAGTCAATCAATCCACCAATCATTCAGTCACTCATTGTTTCCTCTCTCCCCCCTCCAGGCGACCCTGAAGGCGAGGATTGCGGGAGACGAAGTGACCACCATGGTTTCCACCTCCGACCTCAGCACCACACAGGGGCAGGTAACTGATGTTAAACAGTGACAGCTTAGTGCAAAGGCTTACAGAGAATACAAGCATGGAACTGTTCTAACTTTCTGACCAATCTATCAATATTTGTATGGTGTCTTTTACAAAAGTTAGGAAGTATTGGGTTAATTCGCATGAAATAGACATATTGCATTACCCTGGCAGTTGATCAGATTGTGCCTGGCTATACTAAACAAACCTTATCAGGCGTAGATTTAGGTTAAAGTTATTTTTATGGACTGTTTTCCAGTTCAAAAATATTGTCACATATGTGTACATGTATAACCTGAGAGTCACATGAGAACTTTTTGTTTTCATGAGAACATCTCCTGTGTTCCAGATTCTGCATCGGCTGACAGCGCGGGCCGTCATCAGTGACTGGGAGAACGGAGCTCTCTCCGAGGACAGGACTGACCACGAGGTATTACCGGGGTAACTGGATATAAAGGACCAACGACTGGTCTCACTAGTACTTGTTCACAGTTTTGCCACCTGACAAACCAAACTTAAATTGACTCTGAGATTTAAATGTTGTAATTCTTTGCAAGTTTTTCATTTACCTCCTTTGGTCTTTGCTATACTATTAGCGTTCTGCTCTGTTTTTTTCAGACTCCTTATGTAAAGTTATGCTGTTCGCTTAATGTCTGAATATAAAAAAACAATTGCTCAAAAGATCAATTATTCATGTTTCAACTAATGAAAACTTATTTGTTCATTGCATATTAGTTTACCAAATGAATATTCTTTCTTTGAAAGGTAAAAGTATTTGTATTTCTTGCATGTTCAAATTACAGAGATAAATATACCTTATTCAACCATCAAAAAGTTAACTTATATAAATCAAGTGTATTTAAAAAAAAAATCATCTCTTTCATCACATCTTGTTGTTGACAGATTGTAAAGATGAATACCAAGGACTACATTATCGAGCTGAGCAAGGAGTATTCCATCGTTACACAGTTTACCAGCTTCGTGGCCATCGAGAAGAGAGACAAGGTGATGTTTTGTTCAATAACAGAATGAAGAATCTATTATGTGATTGTCATTAGCATTGTTTAGACTGTTCCAACCATGTTCTGAAGTTTCAACCATGTTCTGCCAGTTACAACCATGCTCTGACAGTTAATATCATGTTCTGTTAGTTACAACCATGCTCTGACAGTTATTATCATGTTCTGTCAGTTACAACTGTGTTTTGTTATTTAAACCCGTTTTCTGACAGTTACAACCCGTTTTCTGACAGTTACATCCATGTTCTATCAGTTACAACCATGTTCAGACAGTAACAACCATGTTCTGTCAGTTACAACCATGTTCTATCAGTTACAACCATGTTCTGTCAGTTACAACCATGTTCTGTCAGTTACAACCATGTTCTGTCAGTTACAACCATGTTCAGACAGTAACAACCATGTTCTGTCAGTTACAACCATGTTCTGTCAGTTACAACCATGTTCTGTCAGTTACAACCATGTTCAGACAGTAACAACCATGTTCTGTCAGTTACAACCATGTTCTGTCAGTTACAACCATGTTCAGACAGTAACAACCATGTTCTGTCAGTTACAACCATGTTCTCTCAGTTACAACCATGTTAAGCCAGTTACAACCATGTTCTCTCAGTTACAACCATGTTCTGTCAGTTACAACCGTGCTCTGACAGTTATTATCATGTTCTGTTAGTTACATCCATGTTCTATCAGTTACAACCATGTTCAGACAGTAACAACCATGTTCTGTCAGTTACAACCATGTTCTATCAGTTACAACCATGTTCTGTCAGTTACAACCATGTTCTGTCAGTTACAACCATGTTCTGTCAGTTACAACCATGTTCAGACAGTAACAACCATGTTCTGTCAGTTACAACCATGTTCTGTCAGTTACAACCATGTTCAGACAGTAACAACCATGTTCTGTCAGTTACAACCATGTTCTGTCAGTTACAACCATGTTCAGACAGTAACAACCATGTTCTGTCAGTTACAACCATGTTCTCTCAGTTACAACCATGTTAATCCAGTTACAACCATGTTCTCTCAGTTACAACCATGTTCTGTCAGTTACAACCGTGCTCTGACAGTTATTATCATGTTCTGTTAGTTACAACCATGTTCTTACAGTTACAACCATGTTCATACAGTGACAACCATGTTCATACAGTTACAACCATGTTCATACAGTTACAACCATGTCCCGTCAGTTACAACCATGGTCCGTCAGTTACAACCATGTTTCGTCAGTAGCAACCATGTTCTGCTAGTTGCAACTATGTTCCAACAGTAACAACCATGTTCCATCAGTTACAGCCATGTTCCGTCAGTAACAACCATGTTCCGTCAGTTACAACCATGTTCCGTCAGTAACAACCATGTTCCATCAGTTACAACCATGTTCCGTCAGTAACAACCATGTTCTGTCAGTTACAATCATGTTCTGCTAGTTACAGCCATGTTCCGTCAGTTACAACCATATTCTGTCAGTTACAACCATGTTCCATCAGTTACAACCATGTTCTGTCAGTTACAACCATGTTCCGTCAGTTACAACCATGTTCCGTCAGTAACAACCATGTTCTGCTAGTTACAGCCATGTTCCGTCAGTTACAACCATGTTCCGTCGGTTACAACCATGTTCCATCAGTTACAACCATGTTCTGTCAGTAACAACCATGTTCCGTCAGTTACAACCATGTTCCGTCAGTAACAACCATGTTCTGCTAGTTACAGCCATGTTCCGTCAGTTACAACCATGTTCCGTCAGTTACAACCATGTTCTGACAGTTACAACCATGTTCTGACAGTTACAACCATGTTCCGTCAGTTACAACCATGTTCTGACAGTTACAACCATGTTCTGACAGTAACAACCATGTTCTGACTGACAGTTACAACCATGTTCTGTCAGTTACAACAATGTTCATACAGTTACAACCATGTTCATACAGTTACAACCATGTTCATACAGTTACAACTGCTGGTTGGTTGTAGGATGAGGAGAAGCGTGCCATTGATGTCCCCGCCATGTCGGAGCTGGTAGAGAAGGAGAGTGTTGATCAGCTCACATACATGGGGTATGACGAGGTATGTATCACCACATATAATGTTGATTAGCTCACATACATGGGGTATGACGAGGTATGTATCACCACATATAATGTTGATTAGCTCACATACATGGGGTATGATGAGGTATGTATCACCACATATAATGTTGATTAGCTCACATACATGGGGTATGATGAGGTATGTATCACCACATATAATGTTGATTAGCTCACATACATGGGGTATGACGAGGTATGTGTCACCACATATAATGTTGATCAGCTCACATACATGGGGTATGATGAGGTATGTATCACCACATATAATGTTGATTAGCTCACATACATGGGTATGACGAGGTATGTGTCACCACATATAATGTTGATTAGCTCACATACATGGGGTATGACAAGGTATGTATCACCACATATAATGTTGATCAGCTCACATACATGGGGTATGACGAGGTATGTATCACCACATATAAACATTGATTTGTTTTCAGACTGTTGCCTCGCTATTCATTTTAAGCCTAATTTCAATAGAAATATGGCAAAAACATGCTAAAATGACTTTACTCCCCCCAGACCCACCCACCCCCCTATCCAAATGTAGCCAGTCAGGGAGTTTATCCCATGTTTTAACTCTGTATATTTATTTGCCTGTTAAGCATCCTTTAAAGTAACAACATTCTCTTTAGGTTCTAATCAGTGGGGTGGTTTATAATCAAAGTTAGTTTATAATTACAAAAACCATTTTGCTGACTGAGAGAGTCAATTGTACCTAATTCTTTTCTGTTCCCAGGACAAAGAGCCAGATGTTGATATTGAGAAATCCGTCCACGATGTTCTAACCAATGTGCGTCTCAACTCCAACCGTAAGGACCGGCAGGTTCGCTTTCTGCAGGAGGGCTTTGAGCTTGTCAGCAAATTGGCTCTAAATGCGGGCATTGAAAATGAAGAAATACAAGAGAAATATGTGCAGGTGAGGGATTCTGTCTTTATTTTGATAGATATAAAGAGATCTGGGCATTAGGGGAGATTGTGTACAGGCTGACCAAAGGACCCTACTGTTCCTACATTTCCTACTGTTTGTTTCTGAGCCCTATTTTTCCCTAATGTTTTAGAAAACAAGCCTAATATCCCTACTTTTTTATGCTGTCATATTAGAAAAAGAACACTTTTTATCCTGATTTTTAACACTCATAATGAATATACAGTGAAACTTGCTTGTACCGACCCCTGAATGTAACGACATTCGCGATGTACCAACACGACTGTTCGGTCCCGAGCGATTCCCTTTATAATTCAATTGTTTTTAACCTCCTTGTAACAGAACCTGTCTGTTACGTATAACGAGACACTTTGTTGGTCTCAAACACCTTAATTATCTGTGAATGGCCCTCTTTGTACCGACACGCTCAATCAAGCAGGGTTTAAAGTGTACAATGTACTAATTAGCTAGTAGCCAAAAGAGCGATAATACGCCAATTTAATCGTTGACGACTTCGCATATTGGTGTGGGCATAATTGATGGATTAATAGTCAGGCCGAGTCGATGTCGGTACAAGCAGTTATACTGGGCTTAATTGATGGATTAATGATCTGAGTGTCGCGATAGAAATGTGCTCTTGTTAAAAATTCACTGAGCTGAAACTCGTTAATGATAACGGTTTGTCCTTTTAATTGTTGTTTCTCTTTGTGTGCACAACATATTAAATAGAACGCATCACACATTATTATTTATTTATAATTACCAAAACATAATTAATAAAAGAAAAAACAATGATATATTGACTCCATTTAATATAAGTACACACCATTACTAAGTAGAGGCCTGTAAAACAGCGACCTGCCTCTAACAACAACCTCCGTGTAATGACATTAAAGGTCAGTCCGATTCGATGTCGTTACAAGTAAGTTTCACTGTATTTGCAAAATAATAATTTTAATAAAAACCATATAATACTGTGGCAAATGTAAAAATTACAATGGAGTTATTCCTAAACTTTACTCATAATTGTTTTTAGCCAATGTTGGTCATTGTATCGTGTTTTAATCGTAATTAGTTTTAACTGAAACATGCTTAGTTATACTTCTGCACTTTGTCTGCAGCTTGAAGAGGCATTTGATGAGTGGGATCTGTCCACCAGCTACAGTTTCGAGGAAACCTTTAATCAGAGGAGGAGAAGTGAGTCACGTTCTAGGGCTCCTGCTGTGATGGGGGTATCACAAGGGCAATTGACGTATTGACAGAACGCTTGAAATGACGTCTAATGCTTCGACAAATGTGGGAAAGCATGTAATGTCAAACATTGCAAGTGCGTGTAACCAGTGATACACATTAGTTTTCTTGGCCCAAATAACATTCTACATTATGACGTTACATGAATTCCCGCCTTTTGTCAGGCATAGCGTCATTTCAGATAGACCGACAAACAGATTATCAATACGTCAATTGACATATCAACAACTCCTGCTGTGATGGGGGGGGGGGGGGGGGTTCTCTCATTTATATGACCAAACTGGCATTTTGTTTAACAGACAGCATATGTACATGTAAACAACTAAAATCAGAAGTACTTTTCAGTTATAAACATTTTCGGAATTTTTGGATTACATTGATATAAAAGTGTGCAACTGTAAATCGTATATAGGGGATATGCTTTAGAATGAGAACAAGAGCTAAACCCCCAAATGGTAAATTTTGTATGTGTAAACATAGGAAATCATGTTTAATTCAGCATTTAAAGATAAAAAACAATAGTATTTTATTATTTAATTTCAACATATTGCTTGTTTTTGAGCATGAAAAATTAATCATTACAGTCACTTAGCTCTGGTTTTCCTTTATTTTTTACTACAGTGGTAAATAAAAATGTTTGTCTCCATGACAATATCATTTTTTTTCCACAGCATACTTCTATATACAAAACATAACATTTAAAAAGATGGGCACAAACAATAACAAGATGCTGATGGCATGGTAACATGACAAAATTAAATGCCATGAAATTCTGTCTTGCTTAAAGGCATTTCTCATGGGGTGTTCTTTGTCTATATTAAATTAGGAATCATATCATTATGCACTGAGCCGTGACATGGCACAAGGAGCATTAGTATTTCATGGGACTTCTGCCTGTACTGGAAGGCCATTTGAAGGATAGATTGCATTTAAGATTTTGTACTCATTTATTGACAGGGGACTATGTGTTCTTTTTAGCTCACCTGAGCACGAAGTGCTCATGGTGAGCTATTGTGGTCAGTGGTTGTCCGTCGTCCGTCGTCCGTCGTGTGTCAACATTTGATGTTTACACTCTAGAGACCACATTTGTGACCTGATTTTAAAGAAACTTGATCAGAATGTTTGTTTTAACAATATCTAGGCTAAGTTCGAA
>Ga0224511_10003767_pt1 | contig 11116 bp, 1 predicted proteins | sample SF_May12_sed_USG_2_FD_169988 | JGI IMG/M metagenome (GOLD analysis project Ga0224511, IMG submission 169988) | Sediment microbial communities from San Francisco Bay, California, United States - SF_May12_sed_USGS_8_1 | ecosystem: Environmental > Aquatic > Marine > Sediment | place: USA...
CAAATACTTTCAAAAGTATATCGTCAAATGATGAGACATTACACACACATTAGTATGAAAATAACACATAACACATTGTAATTATCAACTGGATTTCAAACTCAAATAGGCTCAGCACTGTTTTACCCTTTATCATACTTTATGTCAACGAAATTGGCTTCTTGCTATTTTCCCACATCCACACACCCTATGATCCAGCATGTTGATAAAATTATTGTGAGTTTGATAGCAGTTGAATTCAAATCATAAACTTCAAAACCCAGATTCAACTATCTGAACATTTCTCAGCATGCTTCCCAATGCTTGTTTGATTAAAATCGTTCAAAAACATGGTTCGATATGAGATTTAAATACCTGTCGTTATGTAAGGCATAGTTTGTTTATTTATATTTTGTTTATACAATCAGAATGTGTGTTCTTAACAAACAAACAATTCACTGTATGATCATTTTATCACACCATGTTTAATAGCATTAATGTGGAACTAACAAGAACCCCAGTGTATATTTAGCTAAATAAAAAGTTATAACGTGGTTTTAGTATCGTTTATTTAATACGGCATTCTTTAAGCTAGTTAAGTTTTGGTCAGATTCTCAATATTACGGAAAACGATGTATATGTGACTCCATAGGTATGAAAAAATGAATTAAATAAATGTGTCTAAAAATATGTTGCATAACAGTTTATTACCTAAGATTTGTTGTCATTTAAAAAAACTTCTAGAAGTCAAACAGTACATGTATTTCATATGGAAGAAAAACAAAGTCTGAGGTCAATTCTTGATTCAAAATACAATATTATATTTGAAAAATAAGCAGCTTGTATAGGCCATTTTTGTTACCGCGTCCTTTTCCATGTACCGGCTACAATTGACACGTTATTATACATGTATAGTTATTATTCTAGTCCTCATTATCATTTTAAATGGTTCTGTAGAATTCTTTTTAAAAGTTTGATTGTTTGTTTAAACATTTAAAGCAAATATAGCCTGTCTTTGCAATGTTAAGAAGGTAATAACATACGGTTTTGGATGAACTTTGTTACCTACCTACCTACCTTCCTACCTACCTGGACAGCAATCTATTCATCGCATGCAAAAGTAAATTGTAAGATATTAATCTGGTGATAAGAAACCGGTGCAGTGCTATTGATAAATGGAAAAACAATATATTATTTTGAAGTGTGTAATTCTCTCGAGTCTATTTTATTAGCAGACATGATGCCTCTACCATTCCTTAATGCTACGAGTCGACGAAAACCAAATGATTTTCTTGAAAATGCATTAATGTTTTGTCATGAGTAATATGTATGATTCGCGAATTGCTACCACTTCCTGGAAAGCTTTTTGATTTCTTTTCGTTATCTGTGTAGCCATATGACACATACCTGCGCATGCGTGGTTTCACACCATTTATATCTACGTCATTATCGTAACTACTCGGGCATTTCCGTAACTACTCGGGCATTTCCGTAACTACTCGGGCATTTCCGTAACTACTCGGGCATTTCCGTGCCCTGAGAGTACATGCTTACATTGGCATTGAAACATTAACTTACTTATTCAATGTCCCACTTATATTTACAACATATTTTTCTTTAACTGATATAGCATTTATTACTTTTTAAGATTGTTAATCAGTTTGTTTGTTTTACATTGTTGATATTTGCAAATATAAAATGTGAATAAGGTAACCGAATTTGTGGGTGGCCAATTGAACAACCGTATAGGATTTTAGAAAGAACATCACTATAATGTCTGTAATTGTTGAGCTATGTTCGTAAAAACTTGTAGATATTTAAATATAATGCGGTTATACAAACAGAGAAAAGTACACACTTGTCAATGGCAGACAGTGTGCATTATCTAGTCATAAACCTAATTTATTTGTTGAAATGACCAGTTAAGTGGTAAAAATGTGGCATGTGAGATTATAGCCATAATGCACAAAGTATTCTCATCGACCAATTAAATAGTAATTGAAAAACACAAAGGTTGTTTAGTATCCTGGCAATTAGGAAGCGTGCTATATTTATGTAAACAATATGCCGATACACATCAAGCCCTGTGTTCTGTTCAGTTTTGTGTTTTCGTTTTGGCCGTTTAACATAGAGGTTGTACGTTTGCAAACAAACCGGCAATTATATATTTGAATGGTTAATTGGTTTCAGAAATTCAATGACGTTTACATCAGGGGTTAACAGTGAGGTTACACAAGAATGTTGTCTGGCACCACTATCGCGCCATTAACCGTGCCAGGGTTTTCTGTGCTTGTAAGACAGGCTTTTGACACTAATATGCTTGTATTTGGTTGGCGATATTAAAAAATACTTCTTCTAGTTTGTTGATCAAGTGTTTGTCCAAATATATTAAGAATAATATAAATAGTACAGCTAGACAAATCAATGTATTTTTCCCTACGTGAAAGCAGCATTTGGACAAAATATGTTTAATACAACAATCCACCTGTACAACAAGAGTTGCGCGGTAATGCAAGCGGTTCACCTAAACCCTATTGCATTAGCAAATATGTTTGTTACCTTGCACTTAACAATATTTACTGTAAAATCATTTTGGTAGCATCATGTCTAATAACAATATACATCGATATTATTTGGCTCAATAATTAAGGAGGTGATGCGTGCTTTATGATGATGTAATTGAATCGCCGGTTGCAAATTACGAGGCGATGAAGGAATAGCTTGATCTACTCAAACCGTCAGCATGTTAGGAACATATGTCGAATAAAGAAAGAAAATTACATAGTGTGATACAGTTGTGTACAGATGGATTGACTAACTAACTAAGTTATCTTACTGGAATCCAGATTTAACCATTTATTTTACTGACAAATAAATAAAAAATATTGACAGATTAATAAAAGCCCTGCATTTGCATATTCTTACGCAGGTGTTTTAAAAAATTGACCAACATTTAAATCTAATATTTTGGGTTTAACTTATAATGTAAACATAAAAATTCCTACAATGTTCATGCTGTCTATAACATTAGTGTCGCACAGCTTTAGAGACATTGACATGCAAACGGTCAATCTAATTGTTCATTTTGTTGGAAACACTACAGATCACGACGCATTCACATCTCCTATCAAAGGATAAATGCCATATTCCATGACAATATAGTTGTTAAATACCTAATTACTGTTATTACTTTTAATAAAACAAAATACAAAAACCTTAGAAAGTACCAATATAGGGCAATATTTCACCGGGGCACTTACCGTTTTTATGGCTCATCTAGACGAAAAGTATAGAGACAAGCAAATGTATGAATCTTTGAGACAAGACAAAATATGTATGTATGTGTTTAAACAAAAATATGAATGTGTATTTGTGTAAAGAAAATATATACACAAGGGAAAAGAAACGAAGAAATTCCGTCCTTGAACGAACATTTGCATGGGGTTGTTATGCTAGGTATATGTTTGTTAATGGTAAACTAACATCTGATATAAGATTTAGATAAAGGCATAGTAAAACAGCAATAATGGTATCAATTCTGAATGAATTGTCGGAATGCACTTATCTGTTACATCACCTGGGATTTGTTATCATCAAACATAATTTTATAAACGGGGACTTCACAACAGTAATATCAATTCAATGATTTACCCTGTAGGTAGAAAATTAGCTGTTAGGTAACGCGTTTCTGGTGTTTCTGGTAATAAATAATATGTATGAATGCCTGCAGGCGAGTGGGTATCTCCCTAATATCTCCCGCCAGATTTCCGTGTGCCACTAATTCACCTTCTAACGAGTGTTTGCTACAAGCCGCCAGCCACCTGGCACAGGTTGTTTCAGGTTTATGGCCGGATTATGCACACTGGCTGTCGTACAAACACTTTGTCTTACCATGTTATTACCTTCATATGTGCACAAAGAAGAGCTTTGTGCCTGCCGTGGTAATAAATATGTTTTGTGTAGATATCAGTTTAAAACAAACGGGAAACTGCCTCAATTGTGGTATGAGAGAGTAAATTTAAATAAATAAATAGTTTCTGCCCTTCATAAACTTATGAAAGGGAAACACGTTTTGGACTGTTCCGTTTTAATTTAAGAAAATTAATAACATGTTAAAAGTACAATTTAAATATTGTATATGTATAATGTTCAGTCGAAAGGATATAACAATGACGGTAAAATACATTCAATAAATATAGTGTAGAAAGTCCAATTAAACTGATGAAAGGAAAAGCCCTCAGGAAGCACAGCCTTCAAGAAGCATAGCCTTAAGTTTAATTCCAAGTGTTGGACTAAAGACGACAAGCAGCTCTTTGGAAAATAGATCAAACTTACTTAAACAGACTACAAACAAAGGAAAACGTTTGACGAACTGGTAATGCTATATTGAAAAAGCAGGAAGCAGTACCATCGTGATGAAGTTTTTAGTAAACATAAATTATCTTAAATGTGTCATTCACAAATGACAAAATAACAAAACATGCGACATGTCTTAATCTCTGAGTTTTATCATAATTTTATTACAAATGTTTTTGCACTATGAGTTTAGTTCAGTTACAATACTAGAATATAAAGTATTTTTGTGAAACTTACCCGTAACTCGGTTAAATTTTACAAATACTTTCAATAGCAAGTATCAATAGGTTTAGTGTAGAAAGTCCAATTAAACTGATGAAAGGGAAAGCCCTCAGGAAGCATAGCCTTCAAGACGGATAGCCTTCAGACGGTGCTATAACACACGTTTTAGTATAACTAGTAGACATAGCATAATTCATAAGTTGGTGTTCAAACTAAAATGTGCAATGCAACCGCCACTGTTTTCCGCTAGTTCATACTTTATTCCGATGAAATTAGTAGTTATTTTTTCTAGTCATTTCACACTCAATGATCTGGTTTAATGATAACATTACTGCGAGTTTGATAGCAGTTGAATTCAATGTCTAAACTTCAAAACACAGATTCAAGTATCTAAACATTTCTCAGCATGCTTTCCAATGGCTGTTTGATTGCAATCTTTCAATAATATGTTTTAATATAAGGTTCAAATACCGGTTTCTATGTAGGGCCAACTTTCTTTATTTATATATGTTAATATAACAAGCTTGTGTTTTCGTCACAAATAAACACATACATTTAAGTGTATTTCATCTCACCATGTTAAAAATATAATGTGACACTAGCTAGAAGTTTATTGCCAATTTAGGTAATTAAACAGTTATAAGGTGAACTGTTTTAAGTAATGTTTTGTTCAAACTGCATTCTTTACGCTATTTAAATTTTGCTAAGATTCTCAAGATTAAATGAAAATATATTCGTGTGACTCTATAGATACGGGAAACGATTAAGCATGTTTATAAGTTAGCATATTAAATAACGTTGTCTAAACGTATGTTGCATTACAGTTTATTACCTAACATTTGTTTTCATTCGAACAGCTTTCAGAATCCAAACAGTATCTTTATTCCATGTGATATATACGATGTCTAAGGTCAGCTCTTTATTAAAAAAACAATACTATCTTTGGAAAACAAACGTACCGGTGTACGTAGTAGCTTTTTTATCATAGAATGAATATTGCCATGTATTTGTTACAACCTCGCGCAGAAGTTATTAAAACATGTATAACTGTTATACTCGTCCTCATTAACATTTTGCATGGATTTTTGAATTCCTTTTAAAAGTTTGAAAGATTAAAAGCAAATAACGTCTGTCTTTGCAATGTAAGGAGGTGATACGTGTGCCTTCCCATCTGAAAAACAATATATTCATCGCTTGCAAAATTTAATAGTAAGCTATTACTATATTCTGGTGATAAGAAACCGGTACAGTATAACAATACATGTATATTATTTTGAAGTGTGTGATTCTCTCGAGACTATTTTATTAGCTGACATGATGCCTCTTCCATTCCTTAATGCTACGATTCGAAGAAAACAAAATGACTTTCTTGAAAATGCATAAATGTTTCGTCATAAGTAATATGTATGATTAGCTAATTGCTACTACTTCCTGGCAAAGCAAAAACTCAATAAAGCGTTCTTTTCATGATATGTATAGTCATATGACACATGTCTGCGCATGCGTGGTTTCAAACCCTTTATTGGCTTGCCGTTCACGGCAAGTCAGTATTGTTTTGGAAAGGTATTTCCGGTTTGAAATTTCCCTGCTTTCTATTTTTTGCATGCTAATTGCCCGATGGAGATGGGAACCAGTCGAGTTTCGGGCGATTCCGATATTATTACGTAAACCACCGAACATTTGCTAGACAGTAATGACCGAGTTGTTCGGATTATGATGATGTAATGCTATTTTTAGCGGAATGCATTCGCATCTTCACAACATGGCAAGCCATTCCTTTTAAAAGGAAATTTTATAAATCATTTGTACTTACCGTAACTCATTGGGCATTTCCGTAACCTGAGAACACGAGTTTGTTTTTGAACATTTAATCTGAGAACCCCGATTAAGTTCTAAGTGTATGTACAAGTATTATGTGGCGAAAGGTGACAGAGAATCAAGTTGTCGAATCAAGATAAGCTCTCATTTCATAACGCACGACAGAAAGCATTCAATTACTAACACAGTGTCACATTTTAATTTATTTAAAAATATTAAAAGCCCTTTATCACATTTGTCTGAAAGTGTAAAAATATTTTGTTAGAGTTACATTGTTTATTAAAATGTCGATAAGGTTTCTGATTGTGTGGCTATTTAAACAACGATATAGGGTTTTAAAAAGATCATCACAATGATGTCTGTGATTTCGAAGATATACACTTGTAAATATTTAACTCTGATGATGATATACAAACAGAGAAAAGTACACACTTGTTAAAGGCAGCCAGTGTGTATTGTCTAGTCATTACCCTAGCCAGGTGTGTTACCTTTTTTGTCGGAACAACCAAGTAAAAGGTGACATGTGGGGTTATAGGCTATAGCCAGAAGGCACAACGGATTCCCGCCCATCATTAAATAGTAATTGAAACATACAGTGATAATATATTCTCCTGGAAATTAAGCAGCGTGCTATAGTTATGTCAACTAGATACCATACACCTCAAGGCCTGTGTTCTGTTCAGTATTGGTGTTTTGTTATTGAACCTTTAACATACCAGTGGTGAGTTTGCAAACAAACCAGCAATTATACATTTGAATGGCTAATTGGTTTCAGGAATTTAATGACCTGGTTTGTTTACATCAGGGGTAACAGTGAGGTTACACAAAAATGTTGTCTGGCACCACTATCGCGCCATTAACCGTGCCAGGGTTTTCTGTGCTTGTAGTACTGCCTTAAAATGACACTAATGGGCTTGTTTTCGGTTTGAGCTATTAAAAATAATCTACTTCTTCTTGTTTGTTGATTAAGTATTTGTCCAAACATTTAAACATCATTATTAATAGCACACCTAGACACATCAATGTATTTTCCGTCTGTGAAAGAGGCACTTGTTCAAAATATGTTTGATACAATCATCCACCTGCATACAAGTGAAACGCGGAAATGCAAATGGCTCACGTGATAATTGCTATTGGATTAGCAAATAATGTGTTTTCTCCTTGCTCCCTACCGCATTTGCTACAGAACTAACTGTAAATGTAATTTTACTGGAAGAAATGAAGGAGCATTAATTTTACATATATCTTAAATATGTTTGTGAAAAATTATTTGTGTTGCTGTTATGTGCATACCTATCAAATACAACGCCACATTACATTTTATTATTGTTTATCATAATGTCTTTTAACTGTTTATATTATTTTCTTCATAAATTGTCTGTTAACAAGACAATTACAATTGTATATTTTTATAAAGTCTAGTCTAAACAAGCTCTGAATTTTTATTATAATGAAATATCGTTTGTTTATTGCATTATATTTAGAAACCATACTCTTCGATATTATTCTCAAAGATACAGAAAGGTGATGCAGGCTTTATTATGAAATTAATTAATCACTGGTTGATAATTACTAGGTGTTGAAGGAATAGCTTGATCTACTCAAACTGTCAGCATGTTAGAAAAAAATGTCTAAGAAAAAACAAACTTACTTGATGTGATACAGTAACAAATTATTTTACTGACAAATAACTAAAACATACGGAACGATATTAAAACCCTTCCATTTGCACATTCGTACTCAGAATGTTTAAAAGTTTGGCCACATTTAAATCTAATAATGTCGGTTTCTTTGTAATGTAAATATGGATATTCCTACACTTTTCTTGCTATCCATACCGTAAACGCAACATAGCTTTAGAGACACTGACATGCAAACTGTCAATCAAATTGTTTATATTTAGAACGAACTACACATCACGACGCGTACCTATCTCGTATCAAAGGATATTATATTTATTGGCATTATATTTAGAAAAAAACTTAATGATTGTTATTACTCATAACAAAACAAAGACAAAAACGTAGAGTACCAATAATAAGGCAAATGTGACCACATTTTTATGGCTCAGCTAGACGACATATATGGAGCGGGTATGGTCATTTATTCGATTTTAACTTATATTTCTTGAAGAAGGGGTTATACCAAAATGCCCATATATTAAACATTTTTGAGACACACTGTCATTTTGAGGCATAACAAAAGTATGAATGTATGAGACAAAACAAAATAATAAATGCGTGAGACAAAATAATTTAGGAATGTTTACTTCTAATAAAAGAAATAAAGGCACAGGGGAAATATAAATTGAAGAAATGTTCACAAAAAGAATGTTGTAAACAATATAGATTTTTATTTTTTATGTTCTTTTTTATTTCTTATTTCTTAAATGAATTCTCCAAGAAAGGTTTAGACAGAAAGGGATTATGTCCATGAACGAACAACTGCACCACATTGTGATGCTGGGTTTATGTTTGTATATTGAACACTAACTTCTGACATAAGCTTTGTGGTATGAATTATGAAATATGAATGAATTGTCGATATGCACTCATCTATTACACCACCTGTGATTCGTAATCATCAAACATAATTTTGTAAATGGGGACTCCACAACAGCAATATCAATTCAATGATTTTCGCTGTTGGTAGTTAATTAGCTGTTAGGTAGTACGTTTTTTGGTAAAGCTGATCTCGATGTATGCCTGAAGACGAGTGGGTATCTCCGTAATATCTCCCGCCAGATTTCCATGTGCCACTAATTCGCCTTCTAACGAGTGTTTGCTACAAGCGCCAACCACCTGGCACAAGTTGTTACAAGTTTATGGCTGGATAATGCACACTGGCTGTCGTACAAACACTTTGTCTTACCACGAAATTACCTACACTTGTGCACACAGAAGAGCTTTGTTTTAACTGCCTTGGTAATAAATTTGTTTTTGTAGATATCATTGAAATGTTGTCGGGCATCTGCATGATGTGGTAAAATAAGAGCATGTAAATAGATAAATAGTTTCTGCCCTACATAAAAACAGGTTCGGTTGTTCCTCCTTAATTAAGAAGAATCATTCAAAGTACTTGTATGCAATGAGAAGAGAAGGTGAAACAAGAACTATTTTGAAAAAAGACTTGTCGCTAAACTTGAGTAAGTAAAATAGGTTAATATATTTTAAAGCGAAAAATACAAATTTCCTCTACCGGTCTTGACCCCACTCGAGTCACCTTACTGGATTACGATCCCTGATGTTTCACCACTGCACTACGCTGTCAGCTATCTATTAGGACTTTCTATAGTGTATTTTAATGCCTGTAAACCTAGCAGACATCACGTGATTCATAATGTCTACTCGATTAGACTGGAACCTAGCAAACAATTAGTGGTTTCCTGATGATTCAACTCAAAACACCAACACACCCAAAGCTTGTTTAAATACAAATAAATACAATTGATAGGGATATAAAAGGTATACTTTCTGTCTTTAAAGGAACAGTTGTGTGCACCGTCATTACAAAGACGTCCGACAGGACTACTGAAACCGCAATAATTTAGTTAATACTAGCGTTCTATAATTTGCTCCACAAACATATCTAAAGACAACACGTACCGGTGTACGTAGTCGATTTGGTCCAATCTCAAAGCCTGTTGTAAATATTGAGTTTACTAATTTATAATGAGCTTCGCTTACAATGTTTGTCATTGGCCAAAGCTCAATGTAACCCCTGGGTCAAAAGCGAGCCTAAACAGCTGCGCCGGAAAACAAGATAACAATAAATTCAATAGACTCAGTATAAAAAAATCCAAGTGTAATTCCAGTTGCTAAACTTAAAAAAGCCGCTCTTTTGACAGTAATATAAGTTTAAGGAAAGTTCAAAGAAAAAATGTTGCAAGCCATGTAGATATGGTCAGATGTAAGGGCACCATGAAAAAAATGGCCCGTTAAAAACACTTAAAACAACACCAAACACGCAAAATAGCAAAATGCAACAGACACTTAGAATAAAAATGTTATATGTTTGGATGTTTTCTATTTTTATTAATATAATTGTTATTTATTAAAATGATAAGTGAGTCACACTTAATGTGACAAAAACTACAAACAATGAAGAACGCCTGTCAAACAGATAATGTTGTACATAGATGAGCATGAAACAACAACGTCGTTGATTTTGTTTCTAAACATACATTAGATGAACATGTGTCATTCACGAAGTGACATAACAACGTAACATATCTCTGAGACATTTTATTACAGATGTTTTCCACTTTAGTCTAGTTACAGATTTATATAAAATACCAGTTGTAGCAATACAATTGTGGAACAGTATCGGCTAAATTTCACAAATACTTTCAAAAGTATATCGTCAAATGATGAGACATAACACACACATTAGTATGAAAATAACACATAACACATACTAATAATCAACTGGATTTCAAACTCAAATAGGCTCAGCACTGTTTTACCCTTTATCATACTTTATGTCAACAAAATTGGCTTCTAGCTATTTTCCCACATCCACACACCCTATGATCCAGCATGGTGATAAAATTATTGTGAGTTTGATTGCAGTTGAATTCAAATCATAAACTTCAAAACCCAGATTCAACTATCTGAACATTTCTCAGCATGCTTCCAATGCCTGTTTGATTAAAAGCGTTCAAAAACATGGTTTGATATGAGATTTAAGTAACTGTCGTTATGTAAGGCATAGTTTGTTTATTTATATTTTGTTAATACAA
>Ga0224511_10003768_pt1 | contig 11114 bp, 8 predicted proteins | sample SF_May12_sed_USG_2_FD_169988 | JGI IMG/M metagenome (GOLD analysis project Ga0224511, IMG submission 169988) | Sediment microbial communities from San Francisco Bay, California, United States - SF_May12_sed_USGS_8_1 | ecosystem: Environmental > Aquatic > Marine > Sediment | place: USA...
ATCTTTTTAAAATGCCAGTTGCCTATATTTGCTTAAATTAAATAAAAGGGAAGTAATTTTACACCTTATTACCTCCCTTAAATATGAATAAAATGAAAATTTTCAATCTTGTTTATAAAATCAAAACTCCAAAAACTGAGAAAATTTGCGCGGTAGATCTTCTTAAAATGGCATATATTTAGATAAAAAAGGTTTATAAAATCTCTTCCTAGCTGCAAATATGTGAATCCATTAGGAAGGTCATAATTACCTTAAATAATATTTTCCTTAATTTAAGGTGTTAACCTCCCTATGTATTTCATTTGTAAACTAAAAGAGACGCATCTGCAATATTAGTACAGGAACTAATTTTTGGACGAATCAGTGATCCATTATTATTCAATAAATAATAGATTTACGAACATAGCGTTCGAACAGTAGCACCTTGTTGCGTGTTGCGAAAGAATAAACTATATGTTTTCTAACTGGATTCTAAATTATTCAACAGAAGGGATAGAAAACGTGAGCACACAATTGTTTTTATTGCAACTGATTGTGCTTTGTCAGCAGAATCGTTCTTATCGAAGACCATTTGTCAGCTTCTTTGTCATCGTCATTGATCGGGGGCCATATTCATAATGCATCTTAGGTAAATACTAAGAAAAGTGATATTTCCTTAAGTTCCCATAGCGTTTTTTTCTCTCATTTTTTTTTGTAAACAATTTACGTAGACGTATACATAAATGGATATGAAACCTACCACAATAGTTAAAAAAATTGAAACGTTCGAGCTGGTATTGTTGTTATTCAGTGCCAAAGTTTTCCCTTAACTTCAAGTTTTATGGTGCTCCGTGAGTATGACCCTAGCAGAAGTAAAAATTGGGTCCGAGCCGAGGATTAAACCCGCGGCCGCGAAAAGGCGAAGCGAGCGCCTTAAAGACTTTTGACATTCTTTTTGGTTTTTGAACATCTTCAAATTGATATTATTGCACAAATCAGTTTCAAATGTTAGATACGCTATACAAAAAAGAATATCGAGGCATACTCCGCCATTTTACTGATTATGAAGTATTGTTCCACGCCTTTACTGTCACGGTTTTTTAATGTCATTTTATGTCGGTTTGTATCTTAAGTACCTGTTCTGATATAATATATCTCCTTGCCGTGACAATGGCAAAAATTTTAACTTCAGTAGTGTCTTCTATCATTATGATCTTAATGTATTTAAAACTTAAAAGAACCTTGACTTGTTTGCTTTCAGGACTTCAATGCGTTTTATTTCGCATTTTGGGTTTTATGCAATATAGCATTCAACCTGTAATACACCCAAATTTAAGTCAAAAGTACTTTTACATATTAAGATATATTATTATTACCATGACTGTAGCGAAACTAAACGCATTATCGTCTATCATTTTAATCTAAATGGATCAAAACATAAAAGGGAAAACTGTTTCATTTACAATTTATATTGGTAGCTTAAATGTGTTTAAAATCATATTTTTACGGTACATCTTGAAACATTCCTCCAGTTAAAACAAAACAATTAATTCATATTGAGATTGATATGCCGTTAAGTTCATTGTATCATCAAGAAATATTGGTCACTCGAAGCAGACGAAAAGTCAATCGTAACTCGGCCATTTCCGTGCTTCCGGAAATCGCCGAGGGGTCCCAATACGGAGATAGTATACAAAACCGTTCAATCGGAACTACTCGGCCAATTCCGCCTTATCAGCGATCGTGCGATGGTGTGGTGTAGCCATGCACTGTCCGATGAGTTCAGATTGAAAACCGTTTAGTCTTTACACGACGTCGTACATGAATTTAACAACTCGGCCATTTCCGTGCTTCCGGAATATATATCACCAAACATATTCAGGAAACGATTGAAGTTCAGATACTAAATTATGTTGATTGATGTTTTATCAAAAATTTTGCTAAATCATTTCCTCGTTCGATGAAATAAAAGATCAATACTCATGATATACCGGTATAATTATGTCGATCAAAAATAAAAATAAAACCAAATGTCAACGAATATTAAATGAAATTAATGAAGTGCGCGCATTTATTATGGGAATATTTTCTAATCCCATTAATATTTTCTGATGGACTTGTAACTGGTGCGGTTGAATCAATACTCCATAATAAGTATGGGAAATAAACTGAAGTCGTTGGACCATTTTAATACCAGACAGCAATAGGTGTGCGTATCGCATATTCATAATTATGATAAGTATAATGTGGTTAGATTGTCCATGCATAATTTACATAAATAAAACATAAGTACATTATTCCCGGTAATTAAATGCATAAGAAATCATCAAATCTAAATAAGGAAGTTTTCAGTACATATGCACTTGATTAAGAAAGGAAAATTAAATATAAACGCAATGCCTTTTTTCCTAATCATTTATGATGATTAGTATGTTTTTCCGCTTTAAAGTGATTTCATTTGGCTCCTGTGTAAATGGCAAAGGAATTCACAAGTACTATACTGACAATAATGCAATTATCGCATGGTGTTAATTGCACATTCTCATATTATTTCAATATATTATATTTTTCTTCTTCAAAACTATTTCCCTTTTTCTAATTACGTGTGCAAAAGATATAGTGTAGGTTTGCAAACTGATATAATAACATAATGCCTACAAAATACTTTTAGTACGAGGCCCTAATTAGAGTCTACCCTCTTTAATTTCTTTAAATCTCAGTTTGGGGCATAAAAATTGAAATAAACGAGTGTCCTAAAATCTTTGTAACTGCATGATAAAGCATAAACTTTAGGTAACATTTGCTAGTTTTCCAGAAATATTTTACACAAACTAGGACATTTTCCAATACATAATTCAAATTGAGGGGAAGTCATTTTCTTGTCCATGGGACAAAAATGAGGATTTATCTTAGTTTTCAGGAAGTTTCCATCTTTTTAAGAATGTTGTCATAATATTTTAAGAGTCATGGATTCAACATAACGTTTCTTGACTGAGACTCATGTCTAGTTTATATTTGATTATATTTTAGATGAGTACGTTCCGACCCAAAATTCTGTGCTCTTGCTCCTTTAAATATTTCAGTATACTAATCCTATTCGTACGTATATTTCTCCTTATTTTTCTTCTTATTGTCCAAATATCCAAGTGTGAAAGAACTCGCAAATTTATAATACTGCAGACCAACAGCATAATGGTAAAAAAACATTTCATTTTGATTTTATAAACCTATTATACATTAAATGTAAGATGATCGATATATGTTTTGAATATCGACAATAAACTCAATAATATTCTATTGGTGAAAATAATGAAAAAGACCGCTGCATTCTATTCAGCTTATAGAAATTACAACTGAAAGCAAAACGTCACTACATTGATATGCGTGTGTAGATGAAATACTACAGTTTCGCCTTGGGTTCTCGTTACACGTTGCTGTTATAGCTCAATCCGTGCTTTAACACAGATTAATTGTCAAATACTTTAATTGAAGACTTAGTGTGGTGTCACTTTGTCTTTGACTACATTGTTGTATATATTATTTATTATTATATAAACTTTATTACTAGTTTACAGTCTACGGTTTATTGATACTACCAGCGCATACATAATTATTATATAAAGTATATGATATATGTGCCATGAGGGACTAAGTGGATAATAAACAAATACATAAGAACACAAAAATGATTTTTCCTTGATGTATGATCGCGTAAATACAATACTGAGCTTCGCAAAGGCCTAGATAATAATAATAATAATAATAATAATAATAATAATAATAATGATGATGATGATGATGATGATGATGATGATGATGATGATAATGATGATGATGATGATGATAATAATAATAATAATAATAATAATAATAATAATAATAATAATAATAATAATAATAATAATAAGAGTGATTCGGTAAAACTTACTATACCTAAATAACAGCGACATTACAGTAAAAAAATGTTGTTGTTCTGTTGCTTTGTTTTGCTTTCACATTTACTTTTTTCTAAAAATTCAGGACGATAAAATGTTTTTATACTAAAATATACAAAAATATATACCAAGTATTCTACATACTTATATTATGTTCAAGTGGTTACTAGTAACGCACTTATTTTGTGTTAGGCCTTACGCCAAGACTGGTCGCACAAATGAGCGTTCTTGGTCCAAAAGTTGTCGTAGCAAAAACCATATTTCCCAGAGTCCGGGAGAGCGTTTATATGGTCTTAGATACGTCCCTCCCACAGCCTTGCTAATGTCTCAATGTTAGAACAGCTTTGAGATGAGAAGTGCTAGAGTGTAAATAAGTGACTGCAAATGACACTATTGAATAGTTGGCATTAAAGGGATTCCACTGAGGGATCGTCGTGTAACACACCTAAAAAGAAAATTTTCGAAAACCTGTTTTTGTTCTTGTAACCAACGTATTTAGTGTATCAAAACATATTGTGTGGTACCTTAATGTTCCTCTATCGACCTGGCAACTTGGTTTAAAATTGGAATGAATCTGTTGAACAGGGAAAAGCGTTATTAACGCTTTTCCGAGATCAACAGATATAATAAAAGTTTTAAATGAATTGCCAACCGAAAAAAGACATATTTATTAAAGTACCACAAGGTACGCTGCTATGTCCTACACACGTCGACAACAAGAACAAGCAGCTTTTTTTTCTTTTTAAGTATGTTACACGACCAGACCTCAGTGGAGTCCCTTTAAAATTAATATGCCTGTATTGGGTAATCCGACCATACCTAGCAAGATCTAAAGCAACCCTACCAGGTTCTTTCTTTTTTGTTTGTTATTTGTTGTTTTGTTGATGGATACCATCCGGAATGAGCAGTCGAGAGTGATTAATATAAGTTTGAATAACTTGTTTCGCAATCGACCTTAAATAAATAAGTTTTAAAAAATCTATACGAAGTATCGTACAGTAACCGTTCGATTTCGAAAAAAAATAACGTAACTAGATTTATTGATCACTCAACACCGCTCGTTCCAGATAATAACCATCTGGTTTTTGCACGTAGTTTGATAAAAGGTCAAAACCTCAAGACCTATACGCGCCATAGGCTTTTAAGCAATGGATCCTCAAGTAGCATTGTACAGCGATTTTGGCGCGGTGCGGGACTGAGCCAAGAATGTTCGAAGTACATGTAAATGTGCACACGCATAGTGCTTAAAGTTTGAAAATGGAGGTTTAAATTGAAATGTCCATTCATGTTTTGCATTATACTAACAAACACACACAAACATCATCAATATATACCCGGGTGAAAATTGGAGGGACGGTAAAATACCTAAGTCAGGTTCATTTTGTTTTGCGCTCACAAGGCGAATTTTCTACCACTAGGTTTTGGATTTTAAAAAGGCGTACATTTTTGTGCTTTACCGACATAGTTCTTAAATAAAAAAATCGGCCTAAATTTATCGAGGACTTAAACTAATCATAGACACATTGCTAAATATTGAAAATAATGGTACAATAGCTTCTAGTTGACAGTTTGACAGCCTTGTCAAGATAAAATATCTTGTCACACTAACTGACGACGCCACCTTGTCATTCCTACCCGTGTCTGACAACTGTTCTGAGATAAAACAATGAAACACTGCACAGTGATCATCTGGGAAAGCCGTGATCAAAATTTATTCGCGGTAGACTTAATCTCAGCGCATTGGATAGTGGGCCATACCACACCTTCGCCCTATTGTAAATTACGCTGGTTAGGGTGGTAACTAATGATGTTTTTCTTCTCAAAATATGATAAATTGCGCAAGTTGTAAAATGGCGCGCGCTAAAAGCGCGATGACTGTGAATTTAGAAATGTTTACGGTAGTCGCACTCCGGTCATTGCAAATTCATAATCAATGCTAACACCTCGGCTTTATATCGTATAAAAAACCCAAAATAATCAGTACGCGAATTTAGACTGTGCAAATTTTCAGAAATTGCTTTTGCGCGTACTTTGTATAACGCGAAAAGCGTACGGCACGAAATGGGTACGGCGCGAAATGTGTACGGCGCGAAATACGCACGGCGTTAAATGCGTACGGCGCGCATTGTAAACGGTGTGAATTGTGTACGGCGCGAAATGTGTACGACGCAAAATGTGTACAGCGTGCAATGTGTACGACGCGCAATGTGTACGACGCGCAATTTAAAAGGCGCGCTATGTATACAACGCGAAATGCTTTCGACGCGAATTATTCAGTTTACAGTATTATCATTTCTTGCATTAAACAGACAGATGTCTCAAGATATGCAACATGTAGACCAAGGAATACATACATACAGAAATCTTCCACCCACCGATATCTTTAGGTCTGACATCGACTCCAACATTTAGCGCAATAATGAATTAACGTACTTAAATTACACGAAATTGTTAAAACACTATTGCACTTAGCCCTCGACTTCGCAGTGTTCGTATTGTGTTAGTATTTGTTTAAAGGAGTTGTTTTTATTTTGTTTACACTGCATGCAGCGCTTGAAACCGAGATAAAAGAGAACAAAAACTCCCGAAAATCTGGGCCGAGGAAGAGTCTTGATTTACGAGCGGCAAACCATTCACCCTAGATTGATAAGGCATTTCTGTATGTCATTGTTGAACCAGCTAACAGAGCATATTGGCTTCCTTTTGTTTTGTTTTGTTTTGTTTTTGTTTGGTTTTTGTTTGTTTTGGGTTTTTATTGAGCGAAGCGGTACAGTACTTGTGAACCTAGAAAAGCTGGCTAGGCGGTAGAAGAGAAAGATTATTTATGTGAAAAGACTGATTAGAGTGTCAACTGATCTTGTTTTGTAATTATTTAAGGAATTTTATTAAATAGTGTCTTTTTAGTCATGGACTTAATTGTTTCTTCTAGTCTCATTTTTGTACAAATCGAATAACAATATTATATAAAATGCATAAAACTTAAATTTACCTCTCCACTCTACAAAGAGTTTTAAAAGACTATAAATTATAGTTACAAAACAATTCTATTTTACGGCACACAAAGTATATACATTGAATTACACAGTAAAAAGCTCGAGGCGAATGTTAATCAATTGATATATTTTTTTATGTCTGGGGGCATGCTTCCCCGGATGATTATTAAAACGTTATAGACGCATTTTCACGCATTTTCACGCATTTTCACGCATTTTCCGCAACATAATTCCACATTTTATATAAAACATTTTAACCATTTTTATATGAAAGTTTCATACTATTTGTATGTTTTGTTTTAAGATGTCATTAAATAAACAACGCGATTTGTAATATCTACATGGTTATTACTAGTTACCGTGCGTGCTATTAAAATCCCAAATTGTTGGTACGTATGTATTTGACAAATATTTAATTGGCCTTTAAAAATGAGATAATTTACGTCACTATTAACATTGTATTGTAATAATGATTTATTACCCTACTAACGTTATTTAAAGTGGTATTGCGTAGTTATGATTTAATTGTGTCAGCCTCATTAGTAGCCGAAGTAGGTCATGAACAATTATACAATTGACGTCATAGGGATGGATATCGTAATAAGAGGTTAACAGTTACGTAAGCGGTTTTGTTTCTCTTATGTATATGCTTGCGTAAGATGACTCGCTGTTAACGGAAGGCGACGAAAGATGCAAATCGTTGACTTCCGGTGTTTGACGGACATTTAGGATGTTTTCCGGTGTATGGCGGAAAATATCAATGTCATTATAGTATTGTTTACATGTCTTAAAATGAGATAAAACAGAACACTGTAATTTAATGGTCATGTTTGGTATTTCTGGTGTAGTTTTTCTTGTGTCTCGCAATGATTTGGCAGATTTTAATCATGGCGTGGTATCTTGGAGTTCGACTAATGTGGACTTACGAGGTCAAATCGCACAGACGCTTTTTGTTAGCTTACTGTAAACTGGTCATAATTTGAAACGTCATTGACGTTGTTTTCTTTTAATATATTTTTGAACTCGTGTTTTTATTGTATCTGCGCTGTCTGGTTTTACTTTTCGAAATGTACTTGTCATGTAAGATCTAAACATGTGTTCACTATACTATGTCATGTGTCGTCCAAGTGATTAGCAGAGCAGAGAAAAAACGGATAAGCCACTATTTCACGAGTTACATGTACTGCATTGTTTGTGTTTGTATCAATCTTTTTACTCGATGTTCAACCTTTTAAAATATTCAATCAAGTAACCAAATAGATTTTACCTAACACATGACTCTTTTCTACCATTGTTTTATATGGAAACAATAAAAAAATTAACCGCGAACAGAATTTCACCCATAAGTACATGGACAGGAATGACACAGCAAAATTTCAGCTCGTTAAAGCCGTACCAATTGTTTGTGTAAAATAATAGCATTTTAATTTGTCTATTGACATATTGTAACAATATTTATCTCATTTTGTCAGCTCACGGTATACGTTTCAATAGTGTCAGTTTTCATTATCCAATTTGACGGATACTAACGGACACTACCGGAGATATCCGAGACTTACGATTGGCTTAAAATACTGATCGGTTGTTTTCGTAAATGTCCGTTTAGATTCGAAAGATCCTTGTTTAAACTTAATTGCACAGACTCGCCCTCCCCGAGCTATTGTCAGTGAAAATATTATTACAATCTCACCGATCTGTGAATAAATATTTACAATTACATGTTTTGTCCTGGGAAAAAATCAAATTCGAAAACAATACTGTCCTACAAAAACTGCAAAGTCATTGTTGTTGATAGCTCTGTACGCATGGTTTCTGTCTTGGTGTGTGGTTTCTTCAAAACATAAAAAGTACAAAGCAACAAGAAACCAATAGTTTCCCCAAAAATGGAGTTTTAGGTGGCACTGGGATTCGTCAAAGCTGCTCAGATTGTTAAATTCCCATGAACGAGTAAAAAACGCATTGATTTAAAAAAAAACGCGCGGACAGTTCCAAAATGTTATTATCCCCGTAACAAAACTTTTTTTCTTCCAATTTGTATACATTTACTTTTTAATTCTAGACATCGTTTAAATTAGTTTACCCATATAATTTTATATAAACCGTATTGAAACACTTATTCGTCTGTGGTACATTATTGGTGAAGTGTTCTTATGCTGTATTTTTTGACAAGTGCTACAGTACAAATTTTTTCGTTTCGTCCACAAAACCGGACAAAGAAATTAAAAATTTTAACTCTCGAAACCGTGTAACAACTTATTCGCGCTTTTTTTGCTTTTATTGTTTTAAGTCTGTTGTAGAGGGGAAACTCTTGGTATGTTATTTTACGCCTTATGATATCTTCGCTTCACTATATATACTTTTTTTAATTCCCATGCTAAGAAAAACATGTATCATTCTATGACAATGCTTCTGTTTAAAATGCATTAATTTTTATGTTTCAATCAAGCTATGTGAACTTGAAGCATGCCCGTTATTGACAGTCTAGGGAACTTTTATTTTCTAAAATGGATTTTTTCTGCATTGCATACACAATGTAAATACTAAAATGATCTAAACAAATACTGAAAATCGCACAAAATAATCAGAACGTAAAATATTCTATATTACTATCGTTTAAGTACAGCTACTGCTTTCTTTAATTTGATTTTGACACGACGTATTTATTCAATCTATTAAGGCTTTAAAAAAGGTGTTCTTGTCATATAGTATCGACAATTCTGCTTTGTTTTCATACTGAAAAACAATATTTATAATACGAATTATAACTATTAAAGGGACGCACATACAGGATTTAAGATCATTATTAAACTGATCAGTGACAAAAATAAAAATGTCGACTTATTTGATGACCATATTTTACAACGTAACACCATGTTAATAAAAATGCTGGGGGTTATATTTCACTGTAGTGAAAAATATACAAAAATAGTGGATTTAGGATTATTTCACCGTTCTTTCTTTACATATTAAATCTGGTATTTATACTTACTGTCGTAAACTATCGTTAAACCATCCGAGATGCACACTTTGCAAGCATTGTTGTACACATTTCATGATGTTTGTTTTGTTTAACGTAACAGTATACCTGTAAAAGCGATAACTATTCAGAAATGAAATTAAACCGATCATTTTAATTCTATTGATAATTTATCAATGGTTGCGACTCTAATTCAACTCTGATCCCTTTAACAATATCCCACATTTCCGACATACTTATAGATATTAAAGATAAACATCTTTTATAAGTAACATAATTACAATATTGATCAACAATCGCGATTTTAGGATTATTTTGACCCGTTATGTACGCCTAAGGGGTAATAAAACAATACGCACATTGAGACATGTCAAATGTCCATGATCTTCAGTGTTAAGGTTTCTATGGATGGTAACGTGAGAACAGGACCTTAACGAGTAATCTAGAGCACTAAGTTTTTTATTGTGTTCATACTAAGTCATGGAATATACATAAGATTTTGCGCAGAAAATGAAATTTCTGTATATTTTTGTGTTAGAACAAAATTTATTAAGAATAAGGGTTTGTTTAGAATAGAAGTTGAAATTGATATTGTTTATACGTTTAGTCAAAGAATACGTATTTTTAATTTAGTATTTGTGCGGAAAAATAAGAGATTTTAGTCGATGCGTTTGTAAGAACAATGATTTTCTATATTAAGTTGAATTTATATTGTTTATGCTAAATCACGGAATATACGTAATTTTTTTGGAGAAAAAAGGTTTTATAGTGTTTATGCTAAGTCACGGAATATACGTGAGGTTGTTTTTAGAAAAAGGTTACTTCTTGTGTTGCCCTTTATGTGCTCTGAATGATATGGACTGGGCATGAACGTGTGTGTGGACACGTCGGAAACACGTTATTTAGATGAGCTATGTTTGTCGGTGTCAGTACATGTATCTGTTAGAAAAGCTCTTACTGTTGCATCGCGAAATAACTACCGATAGTTGATTACTAATGTGTGCATTTATCTACAACAGAGCTAGTTGACCAGGAGAAGGAAAAACATATTTGTTTCATGTAAAAATAAGTTACTATATTGCTCGACCTATCTGATTAAAAGTTTACCGTAGTGAACATGCAGTGTTTCTTTCATGGTATTATATAGGCAGTCCGCATAGCTATAGACCCAGAATATATTTCATACGCTTGGAAACATCTGTTAATATTTTATGTTATGATTTTCCAGGA
>Ga0224511_10003769_pt1 | contig 11114 bp, 1 predicted proteins | sample SF_May12_sed_USG_2_FD_169988 | JGI IMG/M metagenome (GOLD analysis project Ga0224511, IMG submission 169988) | Sediment microbial communities from San Francisco Bay, California, United States - SF_May12_sed_USGS_8_1 | ecosystem: Environmental > Aquatic > Marine > Sediment | place: USA...
GAGAGATTCTACGATAAATATTTCATACTGGTACTCTTTCATACTAGAACATATGACAAAACCACCTCTGTGTGTAACTGGCCTACTTAAAAAAGGTTTGTACATCACTAACACGCAACAAGCTAACGTCAGGCCAACGAAAATCTTCCTTGGATGTCTTTGTAACGATTTAAGTGGGTAGCATACCCCTGTAAATCGTTCAACGGTAAATGCAACAATTATCCACGAAGACGCCATCCTTGAAAAGTAGGCCAGAAACATCCGAAGCTGACAAATACCGTTGACTTCCAAAAATTCAAAGCTTGTGTTGGGGTTATTGTTTGCCACGCCATGTTTTATCCATTCCGGAAGCACATATCCAACGAGAACACATATATCCGCTAACGCCAGGCTAACAAGGTATAGACTGGCGGACATCTTTCGCATTCCCGATGATCTGAACACTAATAAGGAAATTATATTTCCGACAAGCCCTACCGTGAGAATGACAGGAGTAAAGTACGTGAAAAATGTCGAAGATGTCCTATGGAAATCGGCGTACGACGAATCGTCAGTTGGCGATGGGAGCAATGAAAATGGTACCGCTTTTATGTCCTGAAATGTAATTACACAGTTAATTAAACAATGTTCATGAAGTAAGGAAATAATATTACGCAGGCAAAAATTGCGTTCGCCGTTAGACCCATCCATTAAATATATGTGCAAGTATACCAACTATAATGTATTATCATAACTGTTAAATTTATACAGTGTTTGTTTACCATTGGCCTAAAGTTATAAGCATCAAAATATATGCATTATCACTTAAGCTTGTTTGTTCATATTTCCAGAGGCAGCTGCCAAAATGTGTTTTATCAATCAGACAATACTAGTATATTATTTTGTTATTTTTTAAAATTATTCCTTTAAGCCTCTTTGCATTTATATCTTTTGAAGATTAAACAGCTAGTAAACTACAGACTAGATCATCCATGTTGTTTCTCATATCGATATTATATGTACCGCAGACTTAAAATATATATATTATCCAATTCAACAATGTTTCCTTTTTTAAAGCGTCTACGTGTTAGCAACGCACCACAAACTGTGACATTGAATCATACACAACAGTAAGATTTCAACCAGTTCGCAGTGACGCGTTTTTTCGCCACTTTTAAAAAATTGATAAAATTTAATAAAACTATTTTGCCTTAATAATAATCAACTCAGTTATACACATACTGTCTATGTTAATTAACATTTTAAATACTTTGCAGTCCCGTAGTAGGCTTTTACCTTACATCTAAAAGTGAACATTTACTTATTTCTTACATATTTCTTTTTTATTTAAAAATATAATTATATAAAAATCCGTTTATAAAATAATGTATTAATTTATGGTTATAAATAAATATTGTTTCGTATTTTTTTGAGACTCACTGATGACATATTCGACATGTTTAATCCTCCAAAGTAATCCATTTCTCTAAAGCGTCACTGACAAACTTGTGCCGTATTGCTGGCACGGCGGTAATTCCGATATTGAGAATGATCGCCTCAATTTATACGCGTCCAATAATCAATGTGACAGGCGAACAGTAGGGTGGTAAAATTGGTAAAAAAAACTAATTCCTGTTAGTGTAAGCCATAATGACAGACTGGCATTTTCTCGCTCGAAATAAAATTACACTCTAATCTGCGTTAAATGACATGACAAGTTTGCTAATGAATTCGTAGTCGGTTACACGTTTATCTGTAAACCGTTTTTGCCCATTAATATATAAAAGTTTGTCCATGATTTAACTTCAGGCCGAACAACGAACACACGGCTGCATTTATAGTTGAAATGAGTTGGAGTGTATTTACTTTTAACAATTCTTGCAAACACAAGTGAAGCGTGGTTGGTGAAAGAGATGTGTCAATGTTTTCCTGTCGTTTTCACCTCTGTCAATTAATTAAGTGTAAATATAAATCGAAGAGTAATGAAAACAAATGTTGCAAAGAGTATGTAAATAAAGTCAGACTTGGGTAACCACGACAAAATGGCCCGTACAAAAACAAACATCTATTGTTTTCTTATATATTTATGTATTTATGTATTGTAAAATGATTTCTCCAAGAAAAGTTGAGTCACATATTTTGTTATAGTAGTTATGCTATAACATAATATAATATTTATGAAAAGTTATTTGACTATCGAAATAATTCATTATTATTTTTATTTATAAAAGGATACGATAACGAAATAATATAACACAATTAACTAAAAGGTCAGAAAGTATTTACATCTTACATTTTAACCATATTTAAGCAGTGAAACCCACTCCCGTAAATATGAGAAACTGACAAAAAATTAATATAGGTATCCATGCATGTACAAATACTATGGAAAAAATGAATTTGTAAAACATCTTTCGCCCGCAAATTCGGCTTTGTTTATACACAAATAGCTTGACTACAATCGTTACTCTCAGTTGACTCGGTGGTGCAGAGGTAACGCATCCGCTTTGGGCGCGAGAGGTCCCGGCTTCAATTCCCGGCTCCGGCAAGGGTTTTTATGTTTGATCTTTTGTTTAAGTGCTAATGTGTTTTTTTTTATTTTTTGTCCAAAAACACACATTATTTGTCACAAAATTTTAAGATTCTTTTGCAATGTAAGTTTATTTAGTATACTATATATATTGCAAGATGTGTGACTGAATATAACGGTACAAAGATACAGAACAAGCAATTTAATGCTTATGTTGCCATAATTCTGCCGACTTTTCCCTTTTTGAAATCATTTTTTGAATTTGGACTCATTATTATTTTATAATAATAAATTATTATTATCAAATAATAATGAGTCCAAATTCAAAAATGATTAATAATAATAATAATAATAATAATAATAATAATAATAATAATAATAATAATTACAATAATAATAACAATAATAATAATAATAATAATAATAATAATAATAATAATAATAATAATAATAATAATAATAGACACAATTTTATGGAATATCAAATAAATCGAAACGTAAACGGATATGAAAACAGAGTGATAGTAAATTCAGATTGTATAATTTTTCCTTGTAATATACCAACGTTGGTTTGACTAAAATACAAATTGTAATCTAAAAGAAGTATTTAAAAACGATAGGTCAGTATCTTTATGTACTTATAATTGGTCACACATTTTGCAGTATGTTAAATATACGAAAAAAACTAATATTGCAAAAGGAATTGCAAAATTGCATGTAAATTGTACGTTTTTTGACAAAAAGTAAAATCACAACAACAACGAAAGAAAAGAGCAAACATGAAAATCCTTGTCAGAGCAGGGAACGGTTTTCTATAATATTTTAACATGCATGGATAACTATATTTGGCAGTTCCTTATATTTTGGGAGTAGGAATCACTGCTACAGTGAGTAAGACGTAAGATGTAAACAATTCTGGTCAAAAGATACAGGCATAGCATCTTTAAGGTAAGACCTTTGTTATGGATTCACAGATTTGCAGCTAGGTAGAAGTTTTAAAAACTTTATTTTATTGAAACATATGTCATTTACAGAAGATCCACCGGACCGCTTTTCACAGTTTTTTCTTTTTTGAATTTTTAAACAAGACTGAATTTTGTTCATTCTATTCATATTAAAGGCAGATAATAAGGTGTAAAATTACTTCCCTTTTAATTTAAATTAAGCAAATAAAGGTAACTTGCATTTTAAAAAGAATTTTCAACCGTTGAAAAGTTAAAGCATAATATATATCACATTTTAATGAAAAAAATGTTTATATTTTGATAAAAAATACAAATGTGTATCCTTCATAGTCCATTACAAAGGTCTTACCCTACGAGTACCTTTGGTGAAGGCAATGCTTTATGAGACACGGATGGCCTTTTAGCAAACCTAATAATCAGATAACAGTTTAGTTTTATTTCATATTGCACTGCGATTTTCAAACACCGAAACAACAATGGACATTTTAGTTGTTTTAATGATGCAGATTTCTCTTAAGTGTGGATAGATAATTTAAGCGCAGGACTTACACATGTTTAAAACCATGGACTTACGGTTTTGATGTCTGATTCAGGCCTAATTTTCTTTTTCTTTATGATCTTCGACACAGTGTCAAAAATACAACTATAATTTAAGTTTATGTTTTTCCTTAGGCCGCTATAACATGGATGCGTCATGATAACCCAAGCGTTAAGCATACATGTAATTGCGACGTAAGGCATAGTCATGTGATTTAAAAGGTCATTAATCTGAAATCAAATCTGGCACGAAGCGGCTTAGAAAGATAACAAATAACATGCGGACAACCTGTTACAGACATTTAAGTCAACTCAAACGTAAGCCGATATTACAAATAGCTGTAATTACATGTTATTATAGTGAACTTAGTAGAAATCATATTTCCCTGACACTACTTACTGTGCTTCGACTAATACAAAACCGGAACATCACTTTACATAGACTTTGTTATTTGATAGACATATTTAAGAGGTCATTTGGTGAATTGTGTAGGCAGTAATTTCAGAGATCCAGAATACCTTTTAGCAAAACTACTAATTTGAGAACAGATTATTTTCATTTCATATTTGTGCTGCTTTATTCAAACATAACAAACCTAGATGAGACTTTGACCTACACACATTGTTTAAAGTACATGTACATGGTTCTGAAAATTGTTGGGCATTGATCAAATTAAAGTAAATGTAATAGGAGTAATAAACAATATCGTTTTAGTTAAAGAAAAATACAATAATGTTTAGTTATAATTTTCTGGTCCACAGGGATCATGGACTGTATGTTTTAACTTTATATTACATTTGAAAATGGGAGTTCCGCTCATGCGCTAAGGGGCGGCACTGGTGTGGCATCTTTCATTATCATTTATGAACAGCTTCAATAAAACCAAGGCTGCTGTTTTCTCATGCAGGCTCTGCTTCTTGAGGGCGTTTCCTTTTCTCAGTTGAATTTAATGCACACGAGGAATGAACTTTAACATGATAAGAACTGTGTAACAACACCTCACTTTTCAAGTCAGAAATAATTCATTATTATGATCAACTGAATTTAAGATGTGTATATTATGTTTTATATTGAATAACTTTTATCATAATAAATTCACATTGTTACATACATTTTAATCGAAAAAAATAATTTAAAATGACAGTTTAACATTGGGCATTTTAGAAAGAGTTGTAGAGGTTATTTAAGTATATTTTATAATCATTTATAATATACCGTATTTTTATCAATTATACAATTCATCATATATTTTAGTATATTTAAGTTTTACAAATATATCGACGCTTTGTTGAAGAGTATTAATCCGCGAAAGGCTTATCACAAACAGAAAGTTCTTTTGTATTTTCAAGGTCAGAATGTCAATTGACAATAATATTGACTGTGCATGGTCAATTTTAATCCCATAGATTAGGTTATAAATATAACCTTATATATGGGATTAAAATTGACCATGTACAGTTATAAATCAACAGTGGATTAAAATTGACCATGTACAGTTATAAATGAACAGTTCATTGTCTGAGAATATGAATGAGAAAACAATGACCGTTTCAGAATGTGAAAGAATCTGACGCAGTTCTCCCCCTTATACACAAACACTGCATATACTTATTATAAAATCAGTTATGTAACAAAATAGAATAAAAAAGCTGAATATAAGGTTTACTGATATTTTGTTGCGTTTTTTTCGCACAGTGCTCGAGAGAATATGTCGTAAACTGCTCTATTTAAGGAGTCAAACAAACGAACAAGCAAGCACATTTTTTTTGCTACGAGGCCTCCGGCCCATGCAAAATATATAACAACAAATTGGCAGACAAACATACGAGTCATTCCTGTATGAGACACATTACATGGCTTTCTAAGTACAAATGCTGGGTTCGAGTCTAACTAAGAGCAACGCACTTTCTTAACAATCATAAACACTACACAAAGCATTACATTACATCACATTATATTACATTAAATTACATTACAACTGTGTAACGAACAAAATAGTGAGGTTGGTTAGGTATGGTTAGTTCTTACTGTTGTGTTTAGTATACACTGTGCACAATGCAGATAAAACCAGTGTTATGTAGAAAATATTAAATACATTTGCACTTCTTGTGCATAAAATAAAATATTAATTGACATCAAAATGGTTTCTAACGTTAGGTTTTAAAATATAATATAAATAAGAAAAACGTGCGAGGAAACAACAAGTCCCATATTAAGGCCGCAGGACGAAATGATCCAGACAAACATTATATTTACACAATCACATAAAATGACAAATATCACAAATACGTGTACATGCATCAACGATTTAGCATGAATTATATTTAATCAGTTGTTTTCCGGTTTTTATGAACATAATACTAACCGGTAAATATTAAAACACCGCTAATGTACGATTATACAAAGATTTCATATTTCTATATCATGTATCTTATAATGTCAGCTGTGTGCATTGGATTGTGTGCATACCCAAACAATTGCTGCATTAGTATTTTTTGGTTTTTTTTCTGAAACACGCAACCTACATGACATTGTGTGGAACAAGCGGTTTGTCTTGTAAAAAATACGAAACAATGCTGAAACAAGAACACACCGACTGAATGTAAACATAATAATATAAAACTAAAACTGGCCCATTTAACAGAAAACATTACAATGAAATAATTCACACAAAGTGACAAGTAATTGTCTGCATTATATGCTTTAAGCGTCGAACTCAGATGTGCGAAAATGTGATACATAACGCAGGTGATGTATTTTAAAGTTGCAATAGTACTTATGAGGAATGAAATGATACCCAGAACAGACAACTAAGGCAATAAATACGTGAAAAACATGACAAAATCCCAATAAACACAACTTATCAGTTCATGTGTTCTAGAACGGTATACCAATATAAATTGAAGAGATGTTCAAACAAAGAATGTTGTAAACAATGTAGAAATGTCATGTTTAAGGACACCATGACAAAAAAGCACGTACAAAACCTAACACAAGGAACGACACAAACACTCTTACAACATCATGACGCAACAGACATTTAGACAAACTATATTTTTGTGTTTACCAACTCTTGTATCTTTGTACTTTTTTCAAAACTAGGCGTGAAAACAAACAGTGTTGAAACTGAAGATCGCAATAATTTTTTTAGCAATATTATAAAAATACGCATATTTGGACGAATTTAATAATTCCATACGAAAGGCATACTTGTCCAACGAAATAGATGTTAAGCGGAAAGGGAAAGTATTGCCTGTTTTAGCTTTTGCAAGAAATTGATGCATTACTCCCCCTACCACACAACCGCTCTGCTTATATAATAAAATCATTTGGCAATTGAATATGAGGAAAAAGAAATGCCGTCAGAAAGCATGTATATTAAAGCTTTTCATCAATGATAATGCAAAATGCAACACCACTGACGACCCTCGCGCATCAGCCATAAAATTATGACCATTCTACATAACGAAGTCGAAGTTGTAGGCGGGAATGTTGCCAATGTTCGCTATCCATGTTCTTTGAATAGCGATAAATATATGTGTTTCATCAAAACAGTGTTTGAATTTTATTAATAGCTATACAATGTTAAACGACTTATATTTATAACCAATGATACATAACGTGTGCAGTGTCTGGGGTCCGCTTAATATACTTTAATGTTATTCTACTGCATTGTAGCTGTTGTGTAGAGTGTACGTTGTGTACCTGCTTTTTTATCCAGATTCTTCTATAATTGTACAGCTGAACCTCGTGATATAGGTGTGCTAAGTTATTAGTATCAGGGTAAATTGATGAAATTGTGTGTACATCGCATCATCTTAAAGATGGCTAAGAAGGTCAGCATTGTTTTAAAAACAAAAACAAAAAATAACAAAATAAAAAATATTCCAAATAACCCACTTTTACATTGGGATATGAATATTTGAATACAATTCAAAGTGAAACCCTCATGTATATCTCTAAATTTCGGTTGTACTGGCATATGCATAATCAGAACAAACGTCAATGCAAAACGTTCATGGTATCCCACAGATATTTAATGATTCCAGTGCAAATACCATTCGGATTTACCATATTCGCACTAAGGACACCGTTTTTCTTATTGTATGAAGCTACTCGAGATGTCAAATAAAGGTAATGTTGATACAATTCCCTCGATTTTGTTGTTTTTTTTCTGGTAAAAATGCATTGTAATCGATTCCGCAATAGAAAGCAAACTGCATTTACAATTATAGATAGATCCATAACCTAAACCATTAAGTTGAATAATAACAGATTTAACCACAAACATGTGCCCTATTATTAGCAACTAGCTTGTGGTAATATTCTTACTGTAATCTATTGTTTAGATAAATAGATAATGGGAATTATGGCCAGCTATGGGTCTATGCATTAAAACTCATTTGTAATTTATCATCTTTACCCGTTTATGATTGAAGGGCTAAATTGCATTTGCTGCAACTGATTTTAAAATTCTTCTTTAGGAATTTCATAAACGAGTTTAACAACAGACGTTGTGGTAGCGCATTTTAAGAACTACAACAATAAGAACAGTGCCGTGTTAGTGTGTATTTCGACTGTTCATAAAACACATGCATTATATTTACTGTTCTATAAAAGTAAAGAGTTATGGTAGTAGTATCTGTTTTGATAAACGAAATATCCTGCTTAGATTTGCCATATTTTCAAATTGTTGACGGTAAGAATGTGTTTGTATTAGTACCGTTTTTAAACTCTAATGAAAAGTAAACTCATTAATTAACGACCAAATTACATACGTGATGCAGAAATTTGTGATATACCATCATAATCAGAAAACAAAAAGTGTCATAGTAGGTCTACGTTATCATAGGAATTACACTGCAAAGAACAAAAAACAGAAATCGAGCAGTGCGCAGTGCAATGCACAGTTTCGGAAAACCTAATCTTATCCCCGTTTTGTTCTTTGACATTCTGATTGTATTTTACTTATATCCTGTCTAATTTGTCTGCAGTCAAAGGCCTATGAACAGTTGGGTCAATGCATCTGGTTTGTGCCACTATTACAATACCTTCGTAAAACAACTGTACTCACACATCTGTCCTTGTAGCACATGCTTGCAGCCATGCTAATTCATAGGACCGCAGAACTTCAACTTCCTACGCTTGATATACTTTTAATTTGTTCACGTAACAATTGTTATCAAAAAAGGAAATACGCTTTCATTTGTATTTACAGGTATTAGGTTAGAATGTCACATGAAGTTCATAAAAATAATCCATTTGATTCAAATTTGATCATTTGTTGTTATAAATGATTATTATTGACAGTTTGAGAACTGTCCATTGCAGTCATGCAATAAAGGAACTTCAAAACCATTTTGTAAACATTGGCCATCTTATTCATTTTATCGTTTTCTTTTTTGGCCGCAGTATAAAATTACACTAATACATTTTAACTGGTTACATTTATAATAACATTTTCATCAACATTTTGTCAGTGGCAGCGTTGTGTGGTTATATACTGGCATAAAAGCAAGATCAGTAAGTACATGGTTTTCATTGCATAATGAGAATTTTACTTGCATAAATGTTGTTATGCATTGCAAAACGTGTGTCATTAGTTAAGTGACTATCGATTTTGCATGTCTGACACATTTGTACGTTGGCGTTTATTAGACATATGTGTAAACCTTTGGTAAACAATATAACCAAATATATTTGATAACATCAACGTTTGTTTTCTAAGATGTAAAACAATCTTAACACTCGATTCGATTATGTACGCGAAATAAATTAAAGTAGTTGATGGTCTTGGGAGGCAGAATTATTAATTCGCCATCGTGCCAAATGACTACTCATAGAGAGATGGATAGCAGAATATAAACCCACGCCCAATACATTTAGAGACGTACACTCTTACTGCAAATTAATTAAAAACGGAATTTTAGGAATATCACTTCCTTCTACGATATGATAGCGGTATTTGGCTTGTAATAAAAGAATGGAATTAAAGCAGAGAAATTTAATGTGGAAAAAGGACAATCGAAGCATAGTTTGAGTTTCTTTATTTCTAAACGATACAAAAGCTACAAAATTGATTTCATTTAAGGTAATATGAGTTATGTTTAAATATCATTTACGGTTATGATGTTTCAAACAATGTTTAATTTTTCGTATGTCCTACACATATATAAAATTATGTATATCATGCATTAAAAATAGAAATAGTAGTCTTAATAATATAGCAATTTGCACCTGTTTTATAGACACATACCTATTGGTAAATGAATGTGTCTTCTCTTTTTTGTCCAAAATGCAGGTATTTGTTCTGTTAAAACCACATGTCATGTATTAGACTTATTTTAGTCATATTTCTGCAAGTGTTATTATACCTGCACACGTTATTTTCTTTGGCTATAAATGTATTTTTAACATGTATTGCTGAATAAACATAATGTTATGTTAACTAAAATATCCTTTAATATAAACATTTATATCTCCTTCTGATTTTTAATACATTGTTTTCTCTCAACGTGTATTTAAGCAGACTGTGCTACTATGACGTCACCATGGCGACGTTAAAAGAGCACCCGTTAATTCAATTAAATGCCTTATTTGATGCAATTTCGGTATGTAAAACTTATGTTCCATGTTTTTTTCTGAAAAACAGACATTCAACTTATAACACATTATCACAATATGTAACCAAAGCATTTGTGTTAATGAATAAGTTATGTATATGTCGAAACTCAAGAAAACAATCATACTAACACTGATTTCGGGTAATACAAATTTGGATACATTTCTGTCTTGATATTAGTTCCATGTCACGTTATAGTCTGATTTGTCTTAAGATTAAATTTTAAGTAGATTGTTTAAGTATTAAGCTATTAATAATTACTTGTTTTTGTCTTACATATATATAAAACTATTTATTAAAAATGATAACGTGAAATGAGCTTATTAGCTTATGAATAAATATTTGGTGAAAGTATTCACTTAGTATGATTTAGGTAATTAAACTTTTTACTATTTTGTTTATTATATGCACCATAGAATATATTACATTTAACACAATTATGTTTAAATCTAAATAAAAAGGAAACAGAAATGAAAAATA
>Ga0224511_10003770_pt1 | contig 11113 bp, 8 predicted proteins | sample SF_May12_sed_USG_2_FD_169988 | JGI IMG/M metagenome (GOLD analysis project Ga0224511, IMG submission 169988) | Sediment microbial communities from San Francisco Bay, California, United States - SF_May12_sed_USGS_8_1 | ecosystem: Environmental > Aquatic > Marine > Sediment | place: USA...
AGAGTTTTTGTGTCGTCCCTTGTGCTAGTTTTTGTACGGGCCATTTTGTCATGGTGCCCTTAAACATGACATATCTACATTGTTTGCAACATTCTTTGTTTGAACATCTCTTCAATTTATATTATTGTTGTGACAAAATAATCCATTAAACAGAAATAGCACACCAAACATCAGGAAATTCTAAAGTAAAAGCAACATTTGTCAAACCAAAACGAGCTTTCTTAGTACGTCATTGCACTGCATGCGTCTCATTAAACGAGAAAATAATTTGATATTTGTTTTTTAACACAAGTTACCCCTTAAAAGGCCAAAAAAATCAACAATTCCAATCAAATTCTGAATATAACAAAATAACCAGTACAACGTTGATTTAGAATGCAAAACGTCGTTTACATTACGTACGTTGTAATTATACGTGATTATTTAAGTTTTTTATTTTGTCAGCCTTATACTTACTTTCATATTTCGCAAAACTAAAATAATTCTGTGTGCACAGTAAAAAGTTAAATCAGTGTTTGTGACTTTTAAAATCGTAGGTTACGTCAAATATCAAAATCAAAACACGTTGATGCGTAGCATTCATTGATCGAAACATATACCTACAGACTTAAAATAAACATTACCTTTATATTCGACACATTTTTATTTATCAGTTTAATCACACGAAACATATTCCATTTTATATACAGTGTATACAACATTCTTTCTTTGAACATCTTTTTAATTTCTTTTGACGATTGATCGCCTTTTTTGTCACCTCTAGACCATGTCATAGCTCCGGGCTTCGGAGCTGACAGGGCCCACTTCTTGATTGACGTTATAGACAATTTTCGGCTCTATAGGCCTTCTTTAAAAAGAGACCTCTTACATATTCTGTCAGCGAACAAAAATAATATACCAAAGGTTCCAGAAATCTGGATACTTTGCTGTCAATGGACCAATGCAGTTAAAAAATAAATAAGTATTTAACTAAGCTTGTCGTTCAGTTGTGTTTATATTACTGTATGCATGGTTAAATTATTGAGACAATATGCAGATGATAATTATTATGGCATATCACTTGATATAGCATTCACTACCAGACACAACATAATTATCAAACTGTCTCGCTCTTAATCAATATCTTTATTATTATCGGCCCGTATAACGGCCGACTTTCGGTATCCGAGGAACACACAGGTACACGCGTACTTAGTGCACTGAAGCGGACTACTTATGCCAAGGGATGCAGCTGAAAAGGTTTGGTCATTTTTACCGGGCAAAATACCCCTTTCTATCCAAATGTTTGGTCCGGCTTTTAGAGCATTCGCGGATTAATTTATAGGGGATAAAAAGGCGCAAAAACGATCTCACATGAGGTCAAAATTTGTATGTTTAACTTTTTTTTATTCCAGTAAGGGTTCTATAGATTTTTCCTTTTAATAAGAATACGATGCAGGTACTAACATGATGAGTGATCGCTGTCATGGAGGCATTCAGTTCAGTACTGAAGTTTAAACGTCTAGAAATGTACTGTTTTTTTTATTAAACGCAATATTTCGTTAGACCTTTCAAAAGTGTTAAACACGTTTGTAAAAAGGGAAATCACTATGTCAATCTCACAAATTGTTTTCTTTTCTGTCGTATCTCTTTTCAACTGTTAATAAAAATGGATGTTATCAATGTTCACTACTGAGTAAACATTCAGGGGATTTACAGTAACCTGCGAATAAACTCACTGATTGATTATTGTGAATTCATATAATCGCCATATATTTAAGTAAGTAATGTATCTACTAAAATGTTTAACTTAGACATTAAATTAATATTCAAGCATGCGTCAAAACAGATGTCTCAACAAACGACATTTTAAGCACAAACATTTGCACATTTAAATGACTGTATCTGAAAAGAAAAATTCTGAAATGAAGAGTTGTTATGAGGATATTTAGGGTGTATACGTAAATAGTTGTTACGAGTTGCGCAATGGCTCATATTAAATGTCCATGTGTAATTAATACCTATGCACTGCACTGGGAACACTAAATTTCAGAAATTCAAGCCAAGTTAAGTAACATCTGTGTGAAATTGTTTGTCTGTATCTGCAGTAGTAAGTCTTAAGGTTCAGGTTTAGCGTATGATAACATGTATTAATTGCGTTTGAGAATTTTGGGATAGCAACATACAGTATACGCCTTATGTAGTCAGTATCAACACAGTGGAAAACGTAGTTTGCACTGCCCTGTATTCATCTCTGGTGTTTCCTGGTTTGCACACAGGGGGCAAACTATGATCCCAACAGTAGTATCATCAAACGGAACCGCAATGAATCATAACTTACCCACATCTACATGCAGCTACTGTGTCAAACCGTAGTTCAACTGGTAAAAGTATGTGCTACATTAGTTATCCTCTGTGGTACACTGTGGCCATATCATGAATACTTGTAGTATGCAGGTTTCCTTTCGTTTTAAATAGTGGCCATACGATAGACAGACACATTATGCCAAAAAGGTACGGCGATGCCCGGATCTTCCTGGAATACGTTCGCAATTGTCTTCACTCCCTGTTGAGTCTGATTTGTTTAACTTAGGGCCACTTCCCAGTGATTGCGGTTTCAACTCCATATATTCCGATATTTCTCAGTGCCGTTTCAGTTGTGGTCCCAGTTGGCCCCGGTGTTCAAACCGAGACACATTGGAGTTGTCACAATAATTGAATTTAAACTTATTTTGAAATATTAATTAAATACCGGTACATATTTAGTTTAACTTTATACAACAAATTAATTACATTCAGCCAAGTTTCTAAATTATAATGTGTTCTTAACTTTCTCTTAAATTATGCATGTTTGGCCAAATTCTAACAAGTCAGTGAAAAACCTTTTATAATCTTACTGCAATCGACATTTTTCTGTTATTCCCCAATCAAGGACAATCACATTAAAGAAGCTATAAAATATCGTCAATGTATTTTAAGTTTCAAGCGTATCACACCTTGGAATATACTGATTGCAGTTCTGTGTTAAACTAAATATGTTGTAATGTATCTCTTTTGAAGTAATTGTGTATTCTGAAAGTATCATGAATTATCTTTGTATATTTATTTATGTTTATGTTTGGTTTATCGTAGTTGCATGGATACAGAAATGATATATAAATGGAATGATTTACCACATAGGATAAACATTTGAGACTAACATTCACCTGGAGTTGATACCAACTCTAGTGTTGAAAGGCAGACTTCTGTCAGTAAATTAAGTTAATTAGCAACTGTTAAATGCTTAATACTTTATTATGTAGAGAAACTCTAAACGGTGTTATATTAATAAAAGCTGAACAACAACTGTAAAAATAACATAAAATAGACTTTTGATCAAAAGTAACATCTCAAGAAGACCATCTTAAATATCACCTCATGGGCAAAGAGAGCCCTGTAACAGAGTTGTATACTGAGACTATACAGTGTGTGAACTAGGCTTAACAATTAATCATTTTTACTGCAATTGTCTTGTTTCAGAACTCTTAAGGTAAAAGTTGTGTAATGGACTACGAAGGATACACATTTGTATTTTTTATCAAAATATAAACAAGAATTTCCTCATTAAAACGCTATATATATTATGATTATTTATTACTTTTCAACCATAGAAAATTATTTTTAAGTAAAAGTAACCTATATTTGCTTTAATAAAATTAAAGGGAAATAATATTACACATTATTACCTCCCTTAAATAAAAAAATAAAATGAAAATGTTCAATCTTGTTTATAAAATAAAAAAAGCAAAAACGGAGAAAAGCGGTGCGGTGGATCGTCTTAAACTGGCATATATATTCAAATACGAAAAGGTTTTTGAATCCTCTAACTAGCTGCAACTATGTGAATCCATTGCACTCCTGTTACCTTAACTAAGGCTTGGGAAAATAAGCTTCATCTGAATAGACAGTACAATTATAATTTACATTGTGTATGATGATAATATTTGTATTTTCTCTTATTCTTTATTATAGATATAAATGCTATAATCCAAATTGGGTTTCTCATTATATAATTATAAATTTTATTTGGTTGGGCATTTAATTATTTAGATGATTTATGTAGATACAACTAACTAATACTTCTACTGCTGCTGCCGCTGCAGGCCTGCAGCTGCTAAAGCTATTAGACACAAAGTAATTAGTGTGTATTAAAACGATTTAACTAAAACAACCTTTACTTTCTAAATGTAAGATTACCGGTACACAATTAAATTATTGTATAAAGTCTTATTTTGGTTTTATTTAATATATAATAAAAATTAAATTAATTTAGTTTGTTTAAATTTTAAAAAGTTTCAAATTCTTATGAAATGTATAGTTTGTTGAATAAAATTATTAGTGTTTGTGCTAAGATGCAATGTAGTGACTGTGACCATTCATGCCAAGGTCTGACTCATGGTGTCTGCTGTCAGTAGCTCCCTTATTCCAAAACATCCAAACAGTAAGCCTTGACAAGACATACTTTTATCGAATACCACAAAGAAAAATGTTGTGAAGGGTGATTGAAATGTATTTTCGTTTTTTAGAAATATAAATTGAAGAGATGTTCAAACAAAGAATGTTGTAAACAATGTAGATATTTCATGTTTAAGAGCACCATGACAAAATGGCCCGTACAAAAACTAACACAAGGAACGACACAAAAGCTCTTACAACATCATGACGCAACAGACATTTAGACAAACTATATTTTTGTGTTATTCGGATTTTCCGGATTTTTATTTTCTTTTCATTGATGATTTCTTAAACGAATTCTCCAAAAAAATGAGAGTTACCGCCTTATCACGGTCAATGACTTTCATTGGGAGTTTAAACCAGTTTTAAGCTATAGCAAACCTCACACTTTCTCAACATTTTTTGTAGAAGAAAAAGAAAGAAAAAATGCATTTAATCCCTCCAACCGAAACAAAACATGTTTGCACATTCATCCTGGATTTTAAAGCAACTACTTTTATGGCCAAACACATTGAAATGCTGATTTTTCATGGTTGTGTCTGGTTACCTGAAACACATTTTTGTTTGCCTAACTCTGATTTTAACAGTAGAGTCTAACAAAATATATGTATGTTAAAATGTATTTGGGTAACCATTGAAATACAATACGGAGATAGTGGATTTTGGTTTATTTTGTGGCTATGTTGTACTAAAGAGTTATTTTTCAGCCCGAAATGAAAGAAAAAAACACCATTTAATACTAAAATGACTGAATATGTTATATATATTGCCCTTTAATCTTGTTAATTGTTCCCAAGTGACTGATGTTAAAAAATGTTTAGAACACCACTTTGTCAACAATACATTACATTTTTAGAATTTGATAACAGTAACTCTTGAAGCAATCAATGATTGTCCTATATTTGACTTTATCTGGTCAGCTGACCAACTATTGGATAAATAAACTTCAAAATGGCTACATACTTGCTTGTGTAGACTCACCAGGCAACATATGGTTATTTGTTTACACTTCAAAATGAAATGTTGTTAAATATGTTTTAAATATTAATGTAACGCACCTAACTTTTCGTTCAAATTCAGTTTAAGTTTCAACTTGGATTTGAAACAAAACAAAAATTGAAAGTTATTTTTTTAAATATCTTTATGTTTATTTTAACTTTAACACATGTGCAACATTATACCAACAGTGGGTCTCAACATGGTGATCATTAATGTGAAATAGTTTTAAATAGGACTTCAAATAACGAAGTTATGCGCCGGACACGATTATGCTGAAAGGTCGTGCTGTGACCTTGACCTTCAAAAAGCGACCCAAATGTAGCGCGCGACATGTTGTCTCAATATGATGATCATTTACGTAAAATAATTGTAAAATCCGACTTCAAATAACAAAGCTATGGGCCGGACACGATTTAGCTGTTTAGTCTTGCTGTGACTTTGACCTTCAAGGTAGCAGCCTAAATGTTGCACTCGACACGTCGTCTCAATATGGTGATTATTCATGTGAAATAGTTTTTAAATCCGACTTTAAACAACAAAGTTATAGGCCGGACACGATTTTGCTGCAAAGTCATGCTGTGACCTTGGCCTTCAAGGTAGCGACCCAAATGTTGCGCGCGACACGTCGTCTCAATATGGTGATCATTTCTGTGAAATATTTTGTGAAATCCGACTTCAAACAACAAAGTTATTGGCCGGACACGATTTTGCTGCAAGGTCATGCTGTCACCTCGACCTGCAAGGTAGCGACCCAAATGTTGCGCGTGACACGTCGTCGTCTCAATATGGTGATCATTTCTGTGAAATATATTCGAAATCCGACTTCAAATAACAAAGAAATGGGCCGTACACGATTTTGCTGCAAGGTCGCGCTTTGACCTTGACCTTCAAGGTAGGGACCCAAATGTTGCGCGCGACACGTCGTCTCAACATGTTGGTCATTTCTGTAAAATAGTTTCGAAATCCGACTTCAAATAACGAAGTTATGGGCCAGACACAAATGGAACGTATGGACAGACGGACGGACGGACTGACGGACGGACAAGGCGGCGACTATATGCTCCCCCGATATTTTTCGGGGAGCATAATAACATGCATACCAGCCAAAAATAAATACGATTTTGACAATAGTTTTGCAACTGTTACACTTGTTTTTCTACCCACTTACTACACATATACATGAACAAATGATTTATGTGGCGCGCCCTAAAAAATGGTATATGCATAAACAAAAGAACATAGTTTCCGACAGCGTGAAGTTGGTTGGTGTCAGATCACCAAGTGTCCCGTACTTCTTTCACAAGAGACCCTTGGCATTCAACACTTTGTTGCCAAACATTATTGAACCAACAAAATAAAGAACCCGGGTGATTTCGGACAGACCAAATTTTGACATTGAACCTCTTTGTCTGCCAAAACCTTCTAAGGTAAAGATAACTCTACTGTGTGTTGCTGTGTCCCAACGATGTTAAGGATACCACTCTTGTTGTCTGCCCCTGTTGACCGTTTCGAACCCAGGTCTTATTTTTTATATGTTGAAAACGATATTGAAACCGCCGTTTATTTTTTAAAGGAATTATAAACGTTTTCGACGGAATGTGATAAAAATCGGACACCAACCAGATGTAAAAGAGTTGAGTATAACACAAGGCATATTGTAGCTGTAGATTATATGTTTAAATTAGGTATTACATAATTATCCACTATTTGCCCTACCCCTTCCAATAAATATGGCGGGCAGGTTTAAGATATTGCCACAATGATGAACAATTAGTAATATTACATTAACGTGAATTAATCATTTATATGACCATTAACATTAAAGTTAAAAAGGCAAAATACTCACAAAAAAACTTACTTCACGAAACACCATTTCTCAATCCGCAATTCCTCAAGCATGTGAAACGTGTAATACGTGTACATGTAGAACTCCCTGTCCCAATTGCCTTTTCTTACATGTTGGCAACAGTTTGCGGTGAGCCTCTCTGAAAAAAATCGACGCAAGGTGAAGTGATACCGAATGAAAACGTTTGAGTTTCCCGCAGTCCAAACTCAATGCATTTGTCTTCATAGAAAGTTTAATAACAATACATGTACATTTGTATATTGAATTTGTTTTCTCTTCGACGGGACTTATATAAACCCAGGGGACAAAGTTGAACCACATGAGTGCACGTCCTTCATATATTGTTACGCGTCAAATATAGTAACTCACCACCTAGTGTTTTGAGACAACAAACTGGTTTTAAGTGCTTTCTATACGATTGTAAAAAGAGCCATATAAAGATACCAGCTGTAGTCAAAAATTGGTTTGAACGAATTTGGAAAAAACATTTACAACAAACCAAAAATGATGTTATTGGCATTATGATTTAGACATGAGTTTAAGATACGTTTTCTGTCTAAAGTTTAATGACATATAGCTGACCCCCGTTTCCTGTGTAAGGAAAAAGGGTCATCTAATGATAAATTAATTCATATACCTACATGTTCCAATTCCAATTCCAAAGTTTATTGTACAGAAAGCCTCCGGCCCATACACAAATAACAAAATACATACAAATACAGCATAATGTTAAGTAAGGTGAAAGTACATGTTACACATTAAACACATTGTAACATTACAAGTAAATTTGTAGATAAGCCTCTTTCTTTCAAGGCATAATATATGTACATGGCAATATTTCTAATGATGTTTACATTATCTGATGCCATTTACATATAAAACACATTTAATGGAAGATTATTATTGACATTTGGTAAGTATTTTTGTCTCATATTTGTATAAAGCGGACATTCGAGCATAAAATGACACTAATCCTCAACACAAGTTTCACAATAAGGACATGTGCGTTGTTCGGAAATCAAACCCATATATCTACCCTCTTCTATCATAAATTATGAGCACAATTAGCAATACAACATCTAAATTTACTAAGATCAATCAGTTAAACATAAAATGAAACTTCGTATACATGTTTATAATTTGCATAATGGTACAATTTGCTAGATTCTAAACATTTTTGTCTCCATGATTGTACATATTGGTCCTTTTAGCCTTTGCTCATACTCTGAGAGAAAGTATTTACGGTTAAAATTCTTCTGTGCCTCCCATAAATAACCAAACCCATTGGTGTACAGGTTCAATCTAACATCGGTCACCCAGTTTTTATATCCTAACCTGTCATAATAAACTAACATATCATAGCTCAGTTTTACATACCTACGTTCTGGCATACAAAATATACGTAGCCAATACCTCATACATCTTTTATATGCATACATGTATATTACATTGGGAATTTTCCAAGGTCTCCAAGTATAGCATCATTACATGCTTTTGTTTTAACTTTCAAAAAATCGTTTACAAGCATAATATATATTATATATGTAAGGCTTCTAGACAATGGACTTGTTTTAATGCCCACAACTCTGATTCATACAACATTATAGGTGCAATCTTACTATCAAACAATTTAAAGAAAGTATTATATGGTAAACAAGTGTATTGTTGTAAAGAGTTAAACAAATGATGTAAAAAAAACTTTTAGCTTTTACAGTCATAAAGTATGCCATTTTGTGCATTTATAGTCTATTAGTGAAAAACACACCAACATTGACAACCTCTATATTACAGCTATTATATGTCCATCGCTCAGCTCTTGTCAAACCACCACCTCTCTTAAATTCTATTATATTGATTTTTGACATATTCACAGTTAATTGTCGCTGTAACCCAATAATAGTATCAGAGATTATTGCAATATCATCTGCAAACATTAAAAGGAAAATTTCAGTAAGACTAGGAGACAAGTGTATGCCTCTAGTATAGCAATTACACAACATGGTATATAATTCATCAATAAACAAAACAAACAACACTGGACTAAGGCTGCAACCTTGCCGTAAACCAACTGGACAATCAAATACATTTGTACAACCTACATGTTATAACACAGACATCAACCTGCCAAGCAAGTAAAATTGAAACATATGGTGAGCATAAACAACATTTTCATAGAATATATAAGCATCCTTTTAATTTTATGTTATAGTGTAAAAACTTAATTAATCCTAAGAATCTCCTCTAAGAATTTCTAAAAGGTTAATGATTTTAAAGTCCGTACCATTAATGTTACAGTGTAAGGCAAACTTAAGACGCATTAAGCATAAATAGTATCCGATTAAAGTTTTTGGTTAAACTATTATATAAAATCAATCCCTTATATTTCCAACGACGTTTGGCAAAATGTTTGTATACCTAAACTTTTCTTAAATCTTACACAAGTTGTATGTGTTTATTACTAAACCAAATGTAAAAAAACTACTTACCTCGAATGCAATATTTTGTTATGCGGTTGTATTGTAAGTCGTAATGTTTGTTGATTATGTCAATTGTTATCGTTGCAAAATATTCGTCCGTATACATGTCTGTTGTCGCGTTTATTGCCAGTGCAATGTGGGAGTCGTTTGCTGCAGAAGAATTCCCCTCAATCATGTTGTGAATGAACTCATGAAAGTGTTTCTCAAACAGACTCATGCCTATGACGGTTCTCCAATGTTCTATATCCGTTTCGGTATTGTTGAACGATTCCGTTTCGTTGTAAGATGGTGCTTGATTGGTTATTTTACTGGCATTGTTAAAAATATCGTTACTGATAACATCAGTAACATTTTTCGTGGCATTGTTGTTTTCAATAGCTTTTTCGCTGTCATCTAAAGTTCCATTTTCTATCAAATTTTGAATTTCGTTATTTGTTTGACGGACATGTTCTATGTCACTTTGACTTCCAGCTAAATCATCACAACAAACTAGACTCATGATATGGACTCCTATTAACAAAAGAGCCTTGACTCGTCCACTAGCTAGCCAATGTGTTGGCACAGATCTATACAGCATCTTGAGCTTGCTCATTGTTCTGTTAGACAAGGTATACCAGCGGGTTATATGTTATATACTAAAGTAATAAGTACTAAACCATCGCCTCTGTCTTATGGGCGGGTGATACGTATTGTTTATGGTTGTTAGCGCAGAAATGTGTCCATTCGTGAAATATCAATTATTTAAAAAAAACATCCGTAAATTCTTACGACCTTCAATATTTAATTACGTTTATGTATGCAAACCTATTAGTCTACCGGTAAATTTGTTTACCATATTTGTAATTTTTCAGAGGATAATTTAGCAACATCTATTATTTTGATGGGTTTTTCTATTCAATAGTAACCATATCTAAGAAGCATGGCTTTGGATCCAACCGTTAAAACATAAAAACAAAACAAATACTTAATGTCCTCCTCATGAAAGGGGCTTAAAGAACTTTCTATGTAAAAATGAATTTCTTCGATTTAATTTTCTATCTAGTTTATGTTTTAACAAATTTGATTGCATTATATGTACACGTATATCAATATAACATACATGCTAGTGGCACTTTAATTAATTTATTTCTACTACCTCGAAACTTTGCTAAAAAGCATGCTGTTTTCTCGTGCAGGCTATGCTTCCTGAGGGCTTTCCCTTTCATCAGTTTAAGTTTATCATGACGCAACAGACATTTAGAAAACATATATTTTTGTGTTTTTCGGATTTTTCTGTTTTTGTTTTCTTTTTATTGATAATTTCTTAAAGGAATTCTCC
>Ga0224511_10003771_pt1 | contig 11113 bp, 5 predicted proteins | sample SF_May12_sed_USG_2_FD_169988 | JGI IMG/M metagenome (GOLD analysis project Ga0224511, IMG submission 169988) | Sediment microbial communities from San Francisco Bay, California, United States - SF_May12_sed_USGS_8_1 | ecosystem: Environmental > Aquatic > Marine > Sediment | place: USA...
CTTACATAAAATAATATTCGTATTAAAATATGGGTTTTCATGACAAATAAATCGGTACGCACATTTGCACAATCACTATTACAAGCTGTATATGATGTATCTTAGAAGGGAAACCTAGCAACGACAAAACATGATGATACATGGCATACATGTTAAAGGTGAATTTGAAAGATGTAAGGTTGGTTGATATAAAAAAATCTGCTATGATAACCTTGTTGCATGGCTTATGAATTGGTTGATGCGATCAATGTAAGTTATAAGGCGGATACACGATCAACGTTCAACTAGTGCTATGTGTTTTTAAAATGAAAACGAAAACATTCAATTTAATTTACCTGTGCAAGATGTAATCAAAAATATGCAAGTGTTAATAAAAAACAACGAAAAATACCTTAATGAAATCCACATTTGTGTAAAGTCATTAACCGATACCGTCAGATTTACACATAGTGTATACGCACTTATAAAACGGTTATACCATTAAAAGAAAACTATATATGTCACTGTCATTGACATACATCCTGATTGATATTTTATTCCAGTCGATACCTGTATGGCGATATCTGGGTTAACAATATCTGGTAATCAAGACTGCGAATATGATACAATCCAGAGACTGCGTTTTATATCAATTTGGTTTCTAGCACTGTCGAGGCAATATGGGCAATGCATTGAGAAACATCGTCACGAAGTAATAGATATGTAACTATCTGTAATGTGATTGTTGAACATAGTTTGTGTGTTTTATGCAACAATGTGAATTGAATGTACTATATTTTGTCAGAGTTTCGTAAGTCAACAACAGGTTAATAATAAACCCATCATTCTCAGCATCAAAGTATTAATCATCCACATCGCTATAAATATTAGAGCCTTTTTAGAGTAACACAAAATCAGTTTGTTTCGGAAAACCATGTGCCAGAATAGGTAGCAAGAAATGGAGGATTAAAACAATCTATTAGGCAAAACAGTTTGTTTCCACTCAAATTTTCAAAATAAATAGGTACGGTAGGTCGGGAAAACCTTCTTTTTTCATTTACTTCTTAACTGTACAACCAATAGTCAATTAGAAATGTGAAAACACTGCACTAACGATTTATACTAGCAACACATATTAATGTGGAGCATGACAACATATAAGTGTAAATTTAAAATAAGTAAGTTAGAGCGTTTAACATACCTTTCTCGTACCGAAAATCATATTTTTGCTCTAAAAACGTCGACGAACAACCCACACAAAGTTTATGTTCGGTAAAATAAATAGGGTTGGTCGGATTCGTGGAAACAAACAACGTTTTCACGCTTTATTATAGGCCTCAGGCTTACAGAGATTCTTCGTACTTTTCTTCAGAAATTTAATATGACGAACTCAAGAAACATGTTAATAGACACTTCTTTTAGGCTAATGATTTTGTGGTTTATGAGTCAATTGTGGATTGTTATAGCTTACTTGAGAGCCATAACAATCTCCCTTTTCGCCAATCATTATTGTAGAACGGTGTTAATATCACCATAATAAACGCGTTATGAGTAATAAGGTTCGAAAATATGATTCTAAGAGGATAAATTATGATACAGTAGTACCAATACATCAGGAAACATGTTTCTGTAAATAATTATGTATGCTTGTGATTTCATTTTCTTTTGAGAACAACTGTCTCATTGTATTTAATATCGCATACAGCAAAAAGTACTTTAAAAGTTGAAAGCTACTCTTAAAACATCGTAAATAGCAATATTGCAAGATTGCAATTGTATAGTTAATACCATTATTGAGCATATACAGGCACTCTGTGCAGTTAACATATAAACGACACAATTCTGTTATTTTGATGTTTTATTAAACTGCACAACCTTAATTTAGCCGTAGGCTGTTCTCTGTCTATGTCTTACGTGAGGATAAAACCTAGTATAAAATACGTATAAGTCCTTGAATCATTATTTTGTCATCAAGCATTCGGTAATCTCCCGTGTATGCATACTGTCCTAGTCTGGCATAGAAGCTTCGAAAATTATCCACTACAGCACTTTCTTGGGGTATGAGCTGTATGAATCCCTTTCCCGTTAACTAATGCCGACATTGTGGCATCAATCTGGCTAGACTTTGTCTTTTCTAGACATAAATACTGGATGGCGTGGACAACAGTTAGATACTTTCGTCGCGCATCTATCCACCTTTATTACTCCTTAAGAAGCTACGGATTGTTCTCCATATATCCTTTTATTTGTGTACTAACAGAAACAGGACACACTGGTATTAATGATTGTGTGTTTATGTTTTCCTATTTTAGTCCAAAAATCAGGGCAGTAGCCAATACAAGAAAATATGTTAAATTACTTGTACCATATATTTTATATATTTAATAAGGGGCAACACTCATATATATTTATTACAAATATATCGCGTTTGTGTAGAAGTATATAACATCGAATAAATAAAATCATTTGATAAAATATTTGAATTGGTAATTATTAGTACATAGTATGTAGTAATAATAAAGAATAAGATATGTAACACTTTAATATATATTACACTAATTATACGTGAATATATTACAATAATTAACTCATCGTCAGCTCACATATGTCATTGACCGCAAGGTTGACATTGCTGGCGTATAACGGTATCTGGAAATTTGTCAAAACCAGACCCGGCGACTAAGTCTCCAATTAACTTGCCTGGCGTTGGTCCTGCCATTTGTATAGAAATCACCTCATTGAAAGGTTGTGCAATTTGTACATATGGTATATATAAAAAATCCAATACCCCACAGTAAACATAAAATATGTTAGTTTTATTGTCACAGCAATTATTGAGGTTTGCTATTGCGGACAACTGCTTTAAACCCCCAACGAAAGGCATAAACCTATACCAAGACGGTAACTTAATATTTCTTGGAGAAATCATTTAAGAAATATTTTTTTCTGAATGTCTGTTGCGTCTTGGTGTTCTACGTGTTTGTGTGTTCTTCTATGTGTTTGTTTTTGTGCGGGCCATTTTGTCATGGTGCCCTTAAACATAACATGTCTACATTGTTTACAACATGTTTTTAACATCTATTCAATTTATTTTACTTTACTATTTTACAGGAGTCAAATGTAAAACAAATTAATGTAAGCTATCTTTAAAAAATTAACTGTGAATAAATAACACGATTGCTTACTTCATCAATATTACAATTCGTAAAAGCTTTCATAAGAATGTGTGCTTAATACAAGGTCGTTATCTGAATTAGAAAATTTACATGTACATAGAGCAATGGTACACATAATACCATATCAGAGAGGACTGTGTCCTTCTACAGCGTAATTAACTCGTAAAAGTCGGCAATAGTGCTCAACTTGCAGCCATGAAATGACGCTTTTATTTTCTCCAAAATGGCATACTAGGCGAAATTGCTTGATATTGTTTTGTAAATAAGATGTTGTTTACTAGTTGATTTTATAGTGTGTTAGAAACGTGTGTATTTGTTCAGATATCTAAACAAATTCAGAGTCAGCGAAGGAAGATATATGTATTCACCACATCTCGTATATGTAATCCTATTAATGTAAAAGTTTACACAACCTTCCCATTGATACAGCCTTGTCACTTCTGAAACACGGTGAAAGGATTTTTGCACTAGACGAATGTGTCTGTATCCTTGCGTGGGTTTGTTTAATCACGGCCATCTTGACATAGTTTCCCGAAAAACGCAATACCGTTCGATCATTTTAGTGATACTTACTGGTGGTTTGCCGTATAATTTGTACGTTGTATCTTTATTTCCCTTTGGTAAGCTCATTTGTTTTTAAAGAAAACAAACAGTCCATTGTTTTCAATCACAAAGAATTATATAAAACTGATGAAAGGGAAAGCCCTCAGGAAGCATAGCCTGCACGAGAAAACAGCAGCCTCGGTTTTATTGAAGCTGTTCATCAGTGGTAATGAATGATGAAATATATAAAATATATTTAAATCGGGTAACTACTGAATCAGATCAAGATGATTTTATATCATGATTATTGACTTTTACAGTGTTAGATCAAACAATATATGCTAATGCCTTAAACCCAAATAACACATTTTTCATACAGTATTGGAACCACATATTAACGCTTTTCTCAATTTCCCTTATATCGCATGTATTTTCTTCTAAACAAATATACAAACTGTGCAGAAGTGTTTGCGTAATTTTTTATTTTAAGTCTAGTTCGGCATTGTTAAAAATCGGATAGCAAAGCGCCTCAAAAAACTGCATGTTCTTCATATTGTATGCGGTTACCTTACGTTTCGTCAACATATATATGGTCAACACCACTGTCAAGTGTCCAACCGTTTCCCCATGGAAACCTGGAGCAGAGACGTAACGAAACATCGGAGACATATACGGTATAACTATATCGTGAAATTACCTATCAACGATGTACGTGTTACCTTTTTGACTTATCAATGAATCAGAATTGTTCGTGTAATGTTTACCGCTATGCTTAAACAAATACGCCATGCTTGAGGATTTTATGTATTGTAGCTATTTGTAAAAAAGCTATATAATATATATACAGACATGGTATAATATACTTTTATTTCTATAATAATGTACATGGTTAATACTGTAGTATCCATTCGGAGTTGGGAACATAGTTAGTGACGGCACCTTCGTTTGAGTGACTGAGCAAATTGAGTTGGTCGATGTCATGTGAACATAAAGCGAAAGCCATGGTGCAGTTTTGGACATCGTATGGGAAGTATTTCACGTCAATGGAACACGAGCTGCGGAAAATGGCCATAGAGAGCCACGTGACGTTGCCGGAGAAGTGGATGTTGACGTTAGAGCTAATTGAACTTGCATCAGCGCTAAAACAAAACAAAAGCATATTAAAAGCAAGAAGACGTCGTCGATTAATACCAATTTCTAATTATGTCATGACGGCATATATTAACTTGACTCATATGGAGAAAACAGTTTCGTAGTTTTCAAGTAGGGTTTTCTAAACTAAGGCAACGACAACTTGATTAATATATTTTTTAATGAATTGTTTTCACCGTGTAATCATTGCCTGTTAACAAATACAAAAATGCGTGATCTTAAGTTACAGCCAAATGCGTTTTAAAGTATATGCTGAAACTGTCCACTAACTTGTTTTAAAGCACGACGTCCGATTTCCAGACGCCAGTGTATGGGACGCCAATGACAGTGATGTTGGCGTACTTCCGGGGATCCCACGTCAGCTTGGGGTCCAGCCAATTATGGTTCAGTCAGTAGTTGGTCGTAATAATCTGATTCTTTTCGTCCTGGTTGGTATACCAATTTGAAATACACATTATCGGTTTGAAGATTGTCATTTATAAATGTTTTGGTTAAACAAGTCAAGAAATATTTTAAGTGTATGTGTGTTGTTTTTTGTGTAGTGTGTGTATGTTATGTCTGTTACTGGCCATGTCGTCAGTAAGGGACAACATTTAAGAATGGGTTAGAGAGACGGAGTTATTCGTGTTGGTGTAAAATCATTTTAAATATAACCTAAAAAGTAATGGAATGTTCGACGTGGAGCTTATAGTTATTTCGTCTTATTATGGTGGGTCCACTATCGCGCTTTTCACCTGATAACTGATACGAGCCGTACAATGTATGATCTACATATTACATGTAGATATTGGGCTAAATTAGCATTATCATTCCACTAAGTGAGACATAAACTTGGACATCAAAGGGTTCCGCTTGTAGGACTTAAATTATTTGATTTTGTGAGTGTTTTATTTAAGAAATGAATGTAAACTATATGTACCCACCACGTCAATGATTTGCGCCAAAGCCACGCCATACGTGGTGTAAACCGGCCGACTCCAGTGCGTGGCGGGCCGAACCCGTTTGTCGTAGTTGACGAATAGGTCTCAAACCAGCCGATACTCGTCATTGTCACCTGTCGCTAGACACACCATAGTTAGAAAACAATGTAACATAATTATTTTAAAAAACTAATTTAACTCGAGTGTTACCTAGGCCGAACGAAAACACAGATACCTACGCATAATCATTATGATAGTTATATTACATATTTTCTTCAAGGTGAAAACTGTATATGGCCTAATATTTTGACAACGGATATTGGCGAGCGCGGTTTCGGAATTAAACTGCCGTTACGAAGTTATAATAGACTACTAGTAACTCAATTTTCAGAAATATATTTTATTGATACATTTACACCAAGTCTTGCAAAGTTCAATGTCAGCTGTGCTTTTTCGATTATGTATATGGAACGCGAAATAATTCATATTCGTTCGGTTATACATTGCTATATATTGAAATAAGTGGCTTAACAGTCTATGAATATTCATATATCATAAATGAGTTTGTATAAAACCTTTTCCGCCATAGAACAGTTCTTCTTTAATGATTATGGTACCCTTCAATGCCAAATTTTGATACAATTAAATAAAACAGAAGGTTTAACTATTCATTACTATTTGAAAGACAAAACTCATCTTAGCTGTATATAAAATTGTGAACTAGTAAACTAAGATCCACATTTAACTATTCCTCAAAATTCAGCGTTTCGGTGTTATAATATATTATTTTGTCATACCTTCTAGAGCGAGGAAAACCATAAGAACAAGGTCCCTCTCTCAGGACAGTCGCCTCGTTACAAAGAAGCATTTGTATCCGGACCCGTGGGTAACAAATGATTCCTAAAATGCACAATATTATACATTGTTTACATTGTTTACATTCTAGAGCGATCACCTTTTAAGAGACTCCCTATAAACAGGCATACGTATTTCTGTGTATTAGTACACAAACATAATATTATTATACTGTGGTGCCATGTAATAAACGTTTCTCGTAAGAATATAACGTTCAATGTATCAAAAAATATATTGCAAAAGTAATCGCTAACTATGCTGTTATTGAATCATAAATAAGACTCATATAATATCTCGGGATAGCCTTTGTAGAAGACAATTGAACAAACAGTAAAACGCTAGTGTTTGAAGTTGTGTGAGGGCTTTCCTTGGAGCAATTCGACCATACCTACGGGAATCATAAATGTAATGTTTGAAACGGGTGCTGTTTGGCATCTGATCTGGTTTTAAACCGCGTCAAACACTGCCAATATACTTTGAGTAATCTCACATATCTATTGTTTTAGAACGCTTTGGAAATCGGGGAATATAGTTTCCATCTGTCGTTATTTTTTAATAATCATTCATATCCTTCGGGGATATGTTTGAAAGGTGATATTTTGGGTTAACAATATCTGGTAATCAAGACTGCGAATATGATACAATCGCGAAACCACGTTTTATTTTGGTTCATTCAGACATTTGTTGAAAATGAGTTTTAAAAAAGGGTCAATGCCTTTCCAGGCACCGGATAAAGCACTCTTAGGGAAATAGCACATTTTCCATAAAGTATTGGAACCAAATATTTACGTTATTCTCTATTTCTCTTATCACGCATCACGCATGTATTGTCATCTACACAAATATACAAACTGAGCGATTTCTTTATTTTTAAGTCTAGTTTAGCATTGTTGAAAAATGGAGAGCAGAACGCCTAAAAATCTTCATGTTCTTCACATTTAATGCGGATACCTTACGTTTCGTCAACAGACATATTCCCTTTCATCAGTTTAATATGGTCAACACCACTGTCAAGTGTTTAACTGTTGATATTGTTTTCCAACTGTTTCGGTGTGCCATGGTGTTATCGCGCGCTTGTAACTTTGTGTAATCTCTGCAAAATTGTCCGAGCACCGGCCGGCGACCGTCCGGCGAACAATAAAGCCGGTCGGTTTTCATACGACACCAAGCTAGGCGTCGGTCGACGTTTCAACTGGAGGCCAGCGCCCGTATGATATATGACCATGTGAGACAAAATGAATAATATCGCTTGTTGTCCGGACGAATTCTAAGTTCCGAATACGCATTGCATAATAGAAATAACTTGTTTGATCACGAGTGCTTGCTTGTAACTTCATTACACTATAATAAATGGTTTGACTCGTACATAAGCTAACTTATGTTTACCGATGCTTACGGAGGGAAACCATAGCTAAATGCCCGAAACGGACACATTTTCCTTTTTTAAAAATAAATCGTTGAAATTAAAATGGTTTAAAATTGTTTATTTATCTTAAATGTCATTTTACCATTACTAAAGCAATTGTTGTTTGTCTACATAGTAGCATGTGTACCAGCTTTATAAAACAAATCATCCGTGTGTTTACAACCAAATACAAAACAACCAAACAAGGAATGTATTTATAATGCTAATATTTGAATTTACATATTCCTTTGCAGATACAAACCGCTGCCAACCATGTAGTAGTAAGTAATAATGTAGCCGCCTAGCGGTCTCCTGTGGATAAAGCATACCGTGAAACAAGTGAAGCCAATCATTATTCTTAGACGCCTTTTTTAGAAAATAAGGACCTTTTTCGTATTCGTAAGAATGCCTCTTTTGTAGGTACAAGACAAGGGGTCGTTGGAGGTCATCGTAGGATTATGGGCAGATAGGATTGATTTCACACTGGGTCAACATTTCGTTTACATGTTTTGATTTAGTTTGATGCAATCATTCTATATTAACAAAAGGACAAACGTTAGGTGAACAATTATTTGATTGCATAATGTAACGTTAGAGTTTTTAAACGAAAACAACAAGACGTAACAGACTTATCAAATAAAAGCTGAGAAATTGCCAATGCATTGCAATATATTATCATCAAAATGCATTGCAAACCAAGTCCAAATACAGGATTTACAAGACTTCTTTACCCCGCGTGCACGTGGCACGCACACAACGCGCCCACGTTGCTCTAGAAGACCCAACAGCGTTGCCACAACGTCCCCACAGCGCGCTGTCTAACACGCTGTGCTAACCCCAAGCCGCGGCGTTTGTTTGAGCATTTACTATGCGATTGCACTGCGTCGTCACAGCGTTTCCACGGCGTTGCTGGCGACTGCACAGCCCACACCTTGGCGATCTGCATTTTTTTAACTCTGTGGAAACGCTGTGAAGACACCGCTCTGGTTTGACAGGGTGTTTACCCACTCTAACCATAATATCAAATTTTGTTCAACGGGATTTGAAGCGGGTTTAAAAAATACTGTTTAGTGGTTGTTTCTCTGTGGAAACGCTGTGAAGACACCGCTCTGGTTTTACAAGGATTTTACCCACTCTAACCATAATATCAAATTTTGTTCAACGGGATTTGAAGCGGGTGTAAAAATACTTGTTAGTGGTTGTCTCTGTTTCTGAATTGTGAGTGTCTCTTCCATATACTATATTTGTATTATATAAAATCTGCGCTTGTGTGGAAACATGTATATAAATCACATTTTACGTCACGACGTCACAGAAAGCGTTAATTAGCGTTTTCTGACACCATTTTATGTGACTGTACACAACATTGCTATCGGCGTGTCATCATTAGAACACAAATTGTCCTCCCTTGTATGACAATTTTAATGATGAGTGCAAGCTCCTATATATTACTATAATTATATGTACAGAATTTTAAAATTAAATCATATAAAACTGAATGACTTAATTACTACTGAAACTAAACGACATGTAAAGGTTAACTATGTTGCAAACCACTGTTTCTGTTCTAAAAAAGACAGTTTATCTGCGTAGATGCGTTGTTTCCTAGTATTTATTTGTGTTAGATACATGTATGTTTTATAACAAAATATGATATATATGCTTATTTAAAAACTCTTCTTGTTAAAAGGGATATAAATAACATTTCACTTTTAACACACACCATTTATAGCGGACACTAACTAGTTCTATATGTATCAATTCTTGTAAATCAACTAATAAACAATAACTCATTTAGTAATTCATTCCATTGTTACAGCTTTTCAAGGCTACTCTGACAGTGTCAACAAGAAACTTATAACTTAACATCAGCATAAGCTGAGTCAACGACCGCGTGGTGTCCTATGTCCCGCCAAGTAGTGACGTTTGGCTTAACATTAAATTTGTTGTATTGAATGTAGACAAATGATAGATCTAACATATTTATTTTATGAATGTTCATTTCAGTTAATAATGTATGATGTTTATAATGTTTAAATAATGTAAAGTCATTTTCTACAATATCATACGTGTACAGGTCCTAAAACAGATCTTGATATTGTTCTCCTTTTTTCAAAAATGAATAAGTTCTAAAAATATTACACTGAAAAACGATTAACCTTACATTTATTTCTAAACCTGAAAGCCATGTCCATTCGTTGTGTTTCATTTCACCGTCTTTTCAATACCTCGGGTTCGGTTCTAAAGACAATATTGTAACGAGATAGGAACACACAGACGATACACGGGGCATTATAACAAGGTGCATTATTTCCCTTTGTAAATTATTTCCCTTGAGATAACGAATGACAAAAATACCAATGCATTAATAGACAACAATTAAATATTACAAATTTAACGAGAATGTGTTTCTTCCTCTATTAATGAATATAAAACATGTTAACAATTTTAAGATATTTTATCTAAGTACATATTTTAATTTAGCCACCTGATGATTACGGACAAAGGTCGATCACAAATATTGTAATCGCTCACCTGAGTTAATCTCAGATGTGAATTTTAGACTGTGCTTCGGTGCGGGATTTTTATCATTATTATAAACGTTATCCATATGTGTTGGTATGCAATACCTATCCAAAAATCACTTGCATATAACTTTGGTAATAACAAACCGAACCACGACAATACGTTATACATGTATCTCCTCAGAAGTGTTTCATGATTTTCTATATCAAGAGGATGTCTGAGCGATATGTACGAATATTTCCTAGTTATACATAACCCCTGCTGGAGATTGTATTAAGTGTTTAACTTCACTATTACAGTAGTAAAGTGAATGCTGATATAGTGCATAAAGGCTAAAATGAATTAAATGTTGCAAACGAAGTCCACCTTTTTGATAACTGAAAATAAGGAAAGTGCTGGGTCTAGATCAGTTGTCCCCCAGTGAGGAAAAGTCTTACTGTGTAAATAGGGTAAAGCCAGGAACACTGGTTAGGTGGATTAACTTTCCGTCTCTTTCCGATTAATGCATGTACCACTGTAGTGTGACCAAATCAGTGTTGACAAACGGACGACATACA
>Ga0224511_10003772_pt1 | contig 11113 bp, 9 predicted proteins | sample SF_May12_sed_USG_2_FD_169988 | JGI IMG/M metagenome (GOLD analysis project Ga0224511, IMG submission 169988) | Sediment microbial communities from San Francisco Bay, California, United States - SF_May12_sed_USGS_8_1 | ecosystem: Environmental > Aquatic > Marine > Sediment | place: USA...
GTCTAGTCATTGCGCAACATCAACCGTAATGAAGGCTTTTAAAACTCAGCATCATAATCCAGTAGTACAGAGAGGCCCTTGCCAAAGAGAGATCAACAAAATAGGAATTAGAATATCGTCATCAGTGGGTCGCTGGATTCCAACGCAATGATGACAAACAACAGAATCTAAATTTCTAAATCTATTTATAATCATTTGTTTACGGTAGGTTCCACTAATCTTAGGTTCAAGTGAATAAAGACACGAAGTACTCACGTCCTTCTCTGTGAGTGTGCATTCCTTGCAGTAATAGGCGTCGGACACTCCCGGTCCACCGCATGTGACACATCTGCCTTGATATGACCCATAATTACACTCATCACATATCCTCACCAATGTACAAGGGCGTACATACGAGTCACAAATGACACATTTTCCATCACCTGAAAGGAGCCATTCACGATCGGTAAACTATTCTTGATCTAACTTATCTCCAATGTTTCTGATCTGGCGACAGGACTGACCCGGTCGATGGTAGACGCACTTTCGGAGTTGTGTTTCCCATTCTTAAAGGGAGGCAACTCGCATTCATTGCAACGATAGCGAGTGGTCTTTTTCCACAAAACAAATATCGGTCACTCGAATAACTACGGCCTAAATAGAAATATAATGGGAGAAAACCTAACTTATAAGAATTGCTTTGCAGAGGTGAAAAACTGCACTCTGAAACCTGAAACCCTATTTCTATATTTTTGTTGAACATTTTCTCTATATAGACCTGTGTAACTACTGGTCTAGTGCGCACCTGCAAAAAGATTTTCCAAACATCGGTGAGCAAGCCGAGAAATCAATGCAAACACCAACAGCTCTGTGTTACTTTCCTATCTTGAGGCCAACTCTGTTGCGTCGACGGTCTGAAAAGTGCGTCATCGAGGGCTCTAAGTATGCGCATTAGATAGGGCTATATCTAAGTTTCCATTTGAGATGGGTATTTAATTAGGAGTTTTGTAAAACTGAATGAAAGTATAATCAGGGTTGAAATCTAATGGGATTAAGCCATGGCCATGACATAACCCGTTTAGAGTGAAAACTATATATAAACATACACACACACACACACACATATATATATATATATATATCGCTAATGTCTTGCTGTGGTGAGCTACGCTAAAAAAATCCTAATACAGACAACAGGTCAATGCTAAGCCAAACCACAAATTGAACCCAGTTGAGGCAACCACTCCATTCTGAACTGGACTGTGATCAAGGTTGGAAAATTTCTGTTTTTATCAAAAATTCCGATACACTGTTTTCTTTTCTCAGTTACAGTTACCTAACACACTCAGAAAGAGGAACGAATTCGTTTCTCAAAGTCGATACACGATAACACCTACAGGAGACATGGCATAAAAACACCAGGCTTAACTGAAAAAGCAAACAAAAATGTCATTGAGTAAATTTTTATCACTTATTTGGGAGTTCTTTTCTTCAAACTCAAAGTAAAAAGAAAAGGATTGTAGTTTTTGCAACCAGATATGCTAATAAGGATGCACGAAGTTAATAGGTTGCACTGTTTTTACACCACTCAATATCGAGGACAAGGCAACTTAGCTAACTGAACTGCGGATGAAAGTTCATAGATACTAGTATATGTACTATACTTACTACTTTACTAGCTAGTACTAGTAGCTAGCTGTTTTAGTCAGGTACTAACAAACTTCATAACCACTGAATACAAGTGAGCCAGTTATTGAGAGAATGAAAGTATCGAATGCATTCCAATTGTAGCTGATACTGATTTCGATATTGAGTCTTTATGAGCCAGGCGTTAACATTTTCGTTCAACAAAATGGCACAAGTAAGGTTAACGAGTACCGAAGTGTATTCAATATTTCCACCGGGACTGTGATGCTCTATTTTAAGCAAAAGAGAATCACTCACATTTTTCACAGACTCTTCCAATAGCTGCAAAAAACAACAACACAGAATAAGGCTAGGTGATTGACAATGAAGCATGAACTCAAAACTGAGTATGAAGATACGTAGGTACCGATTAGGAATATTGAATGAGTTTCAATTTTTCAATTGTACAAACTAAGTGACACTCTGAATGATATTCAAATTTCAATTCCTATCAATATCATTGAATTGATTAACTGCTTGACTGGGTCACCTCTCTTGTAGAGTAGAGTGGCATGATATATTATTATACACTAGCCATTCACTCTACTGTAGAGTAAATCTAAATGATTATAATATCATGCCACTCACTGAGTGTGACTGTCACTGACTGTGTGTAGTTCAGTGTAACTCACTAACTGGGAGTAGGACTGAGTTGTCAGTGTCAGTGTCACTCAATCAGTCAATGACTCATTCACTCATCAGTCATCACATGATCACTGTCACTGTCAGTCTCAGCGTGAGACACTTGAGTGTCACTCACGAGTCACTCGCCCTCGGAGTTGTAGTCAAACTCACTCCTCACTGAGTTACTGTTGTTACTTGTTACTGTTAGTCACCTAACTTAACTTAGTTAGTCAACTTAGTGAGTAACTACTAGTACTAGTAGTAGTACTACTACTACTAGTAGTACTGGTGACTCACCAGTACTACTAGTAGTAGTAGTACTAGTAGTAGTAGTACTAGTAGTAGTAGTACTAGTAGTAGTAGTACTAGTAGTAGTAGTAGTAGTAGTAGTAGTAGTAGTACTAGTACTAGTAGTAGTACTAGTGGTGAGCGAAACGCCAGTGATATTGACGAGCGATTTAAAAAAATTAGTTGCAACGTACCAACTCCCGGTTGTTTGCGGCAAAATATTAGATCGGGATGATGTTTCGCCATCCTGCGAAAGAAACTAACACGCAACTTTTTGAGTTTAGTCTAGCGTACACTCCGGCCAAATTCAACACGACTTTCTTTTTTTCTAAAATTACGACTGTGTGTAGAAAGTACTGATACCAACATGAAATGTATTAAATTTATATCGTCTTTTAAAATATTATTTTTAAACTATGCCAAAAAAACTGGCTCTAGAATTATTGTTGATATAAAACGTCTCTCAATTGATTATAAATAATTAAACTCGCCGAAGTAAGCGCGACACTGTATAGCACCGAACCATGCGCAAGTGAGACAGGTTTTACGCCTCCCAATCTCTATATACGCCTGGGTAGTAGATGCTGGTGGCTACGTAACGGCCATTGTGGGTACGCATTGGGATGCAATTTAGTATTTACAACCCGATCCCTACCTATCAGTTTAGTACTACGCTGTAAGCAGCGTAGTAAATCCCATTATGAGTTCGAGCGAAGATGAAACCCAAACTGGTCCTGACCCTGAAACATTCGAAGAAGAAGATGTGACATTTAAATCTCTGGTGAGTCAACTAAATTAAGCTAAGGAACTGACCCAGTCGCTGACGTGACTCACTGACTGACTTAGTCAGTGACTAGTCATACTGATACTCATAGTCATGAAAGTGACTAGTGACTAACTAACACTCACACTGTCACTGTGAGTCTGACTCTGAATGTGACTGAGTGAGTTGCACTCACAATTAACAGTTACACTTAGCTTACAGTTACGCTTACTAGTTAGTCAGTGTAAGTGTTACTTAGTTAGTAATTCTAATTGTAAACAGTAACTAGTAGTAGTAGTAGTAGTAAGTAACTGTAACTTACAATTACTTACTACTACTACTACTACTACTACTACTACTACTACTACTACTACTACTACTACTACTAGTTACTGTTTACAATGTAAGACTAAGAGTAGGACGTAAGAGTAAGACAGTACTAACTTAGTAACTAACTCTTAAGTTACCGAAGTAACTAGTTACATTACAGTTTACACGTTAGTCGTTAGTCTTACTCTTAGTGACGTCACTTAGTCAGTGAGTAACTCAATAACATTAACACTAACAGTAAATTACTGTAAGTGTTCATCACTGACTACGTCTTTATTAATGTAATGTTTGTTGAACAGTGTTAAGTAAGACAGGTGAGACTTGTGAGTCACCTCAGTCCTCAGCTACTAACTAAGTAGTAACTTGTAAGTAACAAAGTTAGTCATTGAGTGAGTGACTCAGACTGTGAGGGTGACGACTGACGGAGTCACTGCACTGAATCATGAATTTCATGATGAATGAATTGAATGGAAGTCACTCAACTGCAAGTGAATGAGTTCAATGACTCCTAGTCCTACAAACCTACTGTTAGTCCTACTCATAGTGTTACACTTACTGATAGTCATAGTGATACTGATAGTGATTCACTCAGGCACTGACGGCGAGACGGTGACATTCACGCTGCCTCAGGCGGTGACTCACTCAGTCACAGTCACACCCACTGAGTGAGTCAGTCAGTGACTGAGTCACTCACTCTTAGTTACTCGCTGGCTAACTTACTCGCCTCAGTCGCTGGTCAAGTTATTCACATCAGTCATCCCTATCTTATGTAATTGCTATCTATTTTGTCTCTGTCATGGTAGCCAGTGAGTGTGACTGTGACTGTGGGCAGCCTGTTGAGTGATAACTGATAAGGTGTGTAACTGCAAATGTAAAGTTTAGTACCTCGATAACAAGTACTAATTGCATGACACGGTGACCTTGAGTACTTGACTTGAGTCATATGTTATATTATGTTGTGCTCACTTTCCAAGTAAATTATGCTTCTTTCGATCACTCAGTCTGTGTTACTGCCTCATCATCATTACACTCAAAGACCAAATGGGCTGCTTATCGTGATAACCGTGCATATATGACTAATTCAATCTTAGCGAAAATCATACGCGGGCTGAACACGATTGGAGTTCTCAGTTCTGTTGTTTTTAACGCAGACTATGAAGGGCCGCAAGACTGTACCTGTGTATGTGCCTCACAGGCGCAAGCTCCATGAGATTTGCATTCGCTTAACTACAAATAGAAATTTCCTTCAAATCAGATGGAATCTTTCAAATCCAAAGCAACAAATTTAAATATTCCACTCACTGCATGTTGAAACAACGGAGTTCGCAGACTTAATAACGCAGTAATCGGTTACGGTTCTCCTTACACCGCATGTATGCATTCATCTGTCTCTGGTGATACGTCATATGAAAAGTTACTGTTTGCTTTAGATAATGAAATGTACACTGTGCGCTGATCATGGTGTGAAATCAAATCATGGGTGGCGAGTTCGGATGAACAGTCTCTGGTTTAACTTGCAATCATAACTAATTATGTGAAAACCATGTCTCGAGCTTACAGTTTAGTATTTTATTATATTTTGTGTATTTTTTTTATCTTGTCTTCTCCAGGGTCTTGTTGATGTTCTTTGTGAAGCTTGCGATCAGCTGAAGTGGCTCAAACCTTCCAAAATTCAGAAAGAAGCTTTACCCGTAGCACTTGAAGGTAAGCCCTTGCCCACAAGTCTCATGGCGGCTTCGCGGCGGGTCCTCTATTTATTTTAATGCTGGGCGTTATACGCATAACAACATAACAATCGTTGACTCTTGGATGACTCATTAGCCTGACGTGATTGAATGCAAATGATCAAATGAAAAATTTTTTCTAGGTCATGACATCATTGGATTGGCTGAGACAGGTTCAGGCAAAACTGGGGCTTTCGCGCTTCCTATGCTGCAAGCATTACTGATCACACCCCAAAAACTGTTTGGTTTAGTGTTGACACCTACTAGGGAGTTGGCGTATCAGATACAGGAACAATTTGAGGCTCTCGGTGCATCTATCGGAATAAAATGTGGTAGGTTCCTTTTCCTACACCACTTGTTTTTATTTTATGACATAGTATCCCTATTATGTGCTGCCTTGAGAGGTAGATGTAATGTATATGGAGCACTTCCATTCTAATCAGTACATACATCTGTAGTATATTACTTTTGACAATAAGCGTGAGTCTGATGTAACAGATGTATGTGACAGGACCATAATGAGTTTCATCTTTGAAATCATTCATTATAAACCGCTGCTCGGGACAAACCAATGTTTGTTAAAATATGTCAAAATATGTAATATTTTGTGATTTTTCTTAGTCAATTAACCTATTCTGATGACACATACCCTCACAAAACCATTGTTTTTGCAGCCTGTATTGTGGGTGGTATGGATATGGTGAGCCAAGCAATGATGTTGGCGAAGAAGCCACATGTTATCATCGCCACCCCTGGTCGTCTCGTTGATCATTTAGAAAACACAAAAGGCTTTAACCTGCGTAGTCTAAAATATTTGGTGAGTGCTGTTCTGTTCATTTATGATTTGTTCCTCATGTATGGTCAGACCGAGCATAACTGTGGAGTGAGGACCTTGTATATCTGCTTTCCCTTATTTGCCTTATTCATGTTTGAAATTAATTGTCAGTTATGCTGGCCTGTATACTGCATTGATAGGGGGGGGGGGGGGGCTCATAAAAAACACTTATTTGCTAGCGAATTGGAATCCAATGTATGATGTTGAAACCGGCGCCTTTAGTGCCTCTTCCAAACTTTTTTTAATTCTAAGAGGTCTTTTTGGTATGCGGTGCGTTAATTTTAGGTGATGGACGAAGCAGACAGAATTCTGAACATGGATTTTGAGGCGGATGTTGATAAGATATTGAAGGTGATACCCAGAGACAGACGTACATATCTTTACTCGGCTACCATGACAAAGAAGGTAGCAAAGCTCGAAAGGGCATCACTACGTGATCCCGTCAAGGTTGAAGTGTCTAGCAAATATCAAACCGTTGACAAGCTGCAACAGTACTATGTTTTCATCCCGGTCAAATATAAGGTCAGTATTCTAAAGGATGGAATGTAATAAGATGAAGTCCATGGATTGAACTGTCATGCGCCATTATAAATGTATAGCCGTATGTACTACAACCCATGGTTGTGCTGTGAGCATTACTACCTGTTCACACTTTGTTAATTTCCTAAATATTGGTCGATAGCGCCGTTAGATAATATGTAATAATGAGTAGGACAATTTCAAATGATAGTTTCTATGAACTCAGGGAAATAAACGCAACTCGATTACTCGTGAATCTTCATCATGAGGGATGATGGTGTATTCTATTCGGTAAATGTTATCTTTGCTGTTGTTTTAGGATGCATATCTGGTGTACATTCTGAATGAGTTGGTCGGCAACTCAACCATTATTTTCTGTGCAACATGTGCTAACACTCAGCGTGTCTCTTATATGCTCCGCAACCTTGGCATGACTGCCATACCCTTGAATGGACAGATGCAACAAGTAAGCTTGACCTTTAGCGGATGTGACGAGGAATGTGGGCTGTTTTGTTTTCACCCCAATAGAGGGTACACAGCCAAGCGGCTGTAGCGCTGTCTGTACATCAGGCTGGTTGTCACTGTATCACAATAAAGCACTCTTCTGTGATACAGACCTGTGCAGGTAATTCACAACAGAAGACTTATTGAGTTTTTGTCAAGATACACATACTTTATCTACATATAATACGTATAGTCTCGCATTCGATTGATTGTTGTATGGTTTCCATAGACGGGGTGCTGATGAAAGTGTGTGTCCCAGCATGAGCTGACTCTTCTTTAATCTAATAGGTTAAGCGACTGGGAGCTCTCAATAAATTTAAAGCCAAGTCAAGATCCATACTTATTGCTACTGATGTCGCCAGCAGGTTTGTTAGTAATTAAGCACAATGAGATCTGATTAGTTAATATTCCCTGCCTTGTTTATTATAAGCTATCACTACCCATACAGTCAGTGTGTTGTCAGGGTCATTGAACTCTGACTATGACTTCAATCTATCACTAGTCTTAATGCTGAAAATAAACTTTCCAACCTTGAGGAAAGGCCATATAGTTTATAGCTGGATAAATTCTACATGTTGTGTCTTAGGCCATAGTCTCCATTAGTCAGTCACCCAACCAACACAGATGTGAACTCTTCAGCAATTTCTGTCTTTTCAGGGGCTTAGATATTCCGCACGTAGATGTGGTCATCAACTTTGATATCCCGACGCAATCGAAGGATTACATCCATAGAGTAGGACGAACAGCTCGGGCGGGCCGCGCGGGCAAATCTATTACATTTGTCACCCAGTGAGTAATGCCTAGTGTCTCCATAAACAGACTCTGGCTATCCCACGGTGTTTATAATGTGTCATGCATCATTCTAATGAATCCTCTGTGCATGCACTGAAACCCCCCCCCCATTGCTATCAGGAGGCAAACTTATACAACTCATTGCATCACTTACTGAGTTGTACATAGAGTGTAGGATTAATCCCATAAAATGGCACGAGAAAATTTAGGTCTCAAGGAATACTTTTATTCACATTAAGTTTTTCGGATAGAAAGAATTTTGTTGGACACCCAAGTGTTTGAATTGATATACAGTACTGTCTGACAAGTATAGCGCGCTCCAGTCTTTGCCTTTTCTTTTTTTGAAATAGCCAAATCTTTGTGATTTTTGCAACTGATTTACTAGTTATAGTTTAATCTCTATTATATTTTTTGCCCCGTGTAGATATGATGTGGAGCTGTTTCAACGGATTGAGCAGCTCATCGGTAAAAAGTTACCGTTATATAAAACTGAGGAGGAAGAGGTGATGCAGCTCACTGAACGAGTCAATGAGGCACAGAAGTTTGCAGCCATGGTAAACTTATTCATCAATAAGGCCTTCCGATTTGTAATGGCTTCGGTCCAGAGTGAATTGCCGTATACTAAAACAACTATGGCAGTTAATTTGTCAAAACTCTTCAGAAACGAAGATTGTTGTCTCGAGCATGAATTTCGTTGCGGTTTCAGACTAACTTAGTATTGCTTTGGTAGTTTAGATACCTTCTCAGATACTTAGTGTTGTTGGTGAGCCCACAAGGTTACTTCATGTCTTTTAGTGATGTCAACCTTGTGTAAGAATCATAAGTAACTCTTCCATGATGAAGCAAAAATCCAGGCAGATTCCGACGCCAGGTGGTGTGAAAATGACCTGTCAGAATTCACACCTGGCATGTTTTCATCCTGTTGGTCTCCCACGGCGATAAAACATACGCATGAATGACGTCTGTAATTGTAGGAAATGAAGGAAGAATCACGAAAAAAGTCCAGTAAACGTGGAGCGGATAGTGACACTGAAGATGTAGCTGCTACGGGCAGCAAAGTTAGAAAAGTTCTTAAAAAAGGCAAAAAGGGCAGAAGGCATTAGCATCAATAGTCAAATGGTCAATACAAATCTGCTCTGGGTCTCTATGTTTATGGCTCTGGGTTTTCACCTGTATCTTTGGCTTACCACATTGTGTAAAAATTTACCTTCTATTATACACATATACATGAAAACAGTGACATATTTCACCGGTTATAATGGTCAAACGATGACCTTGGATGATTATGCCAGTAGTAATAACAACTCTTTGGACAGGTAAGCTGTTATAAACTAGGAAGGGCCAATTCTATGCTTTTTTGATACTGCTAGAACAATCAGGAATCAAGCATTGTCTCTGTTGGAACATGAGGTCATTAGCTGGTCACGTTCATTGGTTTAAACATTATGAATGGGGAGAAGCAACTCCAAACAATTTTCAGCTTTAGAGTAGCCAGGCTCTTCGGCATATGATGGGTGGTGGAGCGAGGAGTAACTCTCAGCTTCTCGTTCGCCCCACAACATACCGAAGAGCCAGGTTCCAGGCTCCCTAGGCCCTCCACCAGGGCTCTGCCTCTGAAGCCCACTGATTTCTTCCCGGTCCCCGGACGCTCCGGGTTACACATACTGGGACAATTGTTTTGCACCAGTTGCGACTCTGATGTGTAGCTGATCAGTGTGCGTGGCGTGTCGCACAGTATAGGTAAAAACAGTTGTCAACATCATTATTTATCTTTTCGATGCCGCAGAAAGGTCATCATTACACAAATATTGTTTATATTAGAGTTGTTATACTATTAATGACAGTGGACCATTACGTGTATCTAGGACAGTTGGTTGATGTTGAAGGGGGCCAACAAAAAGAATTAAGAAGAAGGGTCTCGATGACATGGTCAAAATTCGGTAAATTGGGTAAATACCTTCAAGACCACCGATTCCCCCTTGCATTAAAAAAGAAAATCTTCATGCAAACTGTTATCCCTACGCTACTTTATGCTGCCGAGACGTGGACCACCACAAAGGCAATGGAATCTAAGATCAGATCCACCCAACTCTCAATGGAACGCAAAATGTTAGGCATATCTTGGAAAGATAGAGTTAGAAACACCACAGTAAAAGAGAAAACAAAATTACCAGATGTCCTACAAATGCTAAAAACATCCAAATGGAATTGGGCAGGCCATGCAGCAAGAGCCAACAACAACTGGGCACTAAGCGTAATTAAATGGGACCCAATAGGTAAAAGAAAAAGGGGAAGACCAAAAGCACGCTGGACGACGGACATAGTAAAGTATTGTGGTGACAACTGGGCGGCAGCAGCAGAGAACTGAGACTTGTGGTGCATCAAGAGGGAGGCCTTTGTCCAGCAGTGGAACCTTTGAGGCTGACGATGATGATGATGATTATAGCTCTATGTTACTGGGATAATATATGAAAATATATGTAAATCAGTCTATATATTATTGTAATTTCATAGTATATCTTCTGCTTAAGGGGAGACTTAAATTGTGTGTGTATCTAGATTGAACAGCCAGACAGAAAGTTAATTATTATTCATTGTTTGGTCATAGGGTAATAGGGTCATAGGGTCATAGGGTCATACGGTCATGTTTAACTTCTATAAGCTCAATATTGTAACTCAATTTCATTATATTATTTGAGACTTCAGGGTTTGTAGTCACAGTGCCAAATTTTCAATTCACACCAGCTTTAGATTGGGGGATCTGCATCGCTACCACATCCCAAGTTAGACCTGGGTACCAATGGTTAGTCCTTTAAATAGACATTATTTATATATGCAGCCTGCAGCATATCACAAGTAATAACCTCTTTAGGGAAGGCCTGCAGCATATCACAAGTAATAACCTCTTTAGGGAAGGCCTGCAGCATATCACAAGTTATAACCTTTTTAGGGAAGGCCTGCAGCATATCACAAGTAATAACCTCTTTAGGGAAGGCCTGCAGCATATCACAAGTAATAACCTCTTTAGGGAAGGCCTGCAGCATATCACAAGTTATGACCTCTTTAGGG
>Ga0224511_10003773_pt1 | contig 11111 bp, 9 predicted proteins | sample SF_May12_sed_USG_2_FD_169988 | JGI IMG/M metagenome (GOLD analysis project Ga0224511, IMG submission 169988) | Sediment microbial communities from San Francisco Bay, California, United States - SF_May12_sed_USGS_8_1 | ecosystem: Environmental > Aquatic > Marine > Sediment | place: USA...
AGAAACACCTGAAAAAAATGTTAAAACATTTTACGTCGTCATTTTTTGTTAAATTCTGTATCTAACACAAAAACACCAGATGATAATACACGAAAATTCAAGGCTTGGATTAAATAGTATTTGTCTTTACCAGAGATATAAAATCCTTCAACAAACAGATTATTGACCAAACCAATGTATTTGATAGTTTCTATTAGTTGCTGTTTTGTGTGTAAATGAACAAGATTTTATGTCAGTTAAATGTATTTTACCTAATAAATGCCTTTTTTGTTATCTCAGTCTGTAAAATGGTAGCGCTAAGTTGTTTAGTCTTCTGGTATACCTTATTGAAATATAGCACTTGCATCTTTAAAGTGTCACCTACCACATGAATGGCCACGGCGCACGCTTCCCTCGTCGCACGTGAACTCTGGGTCTTCGTCCAGCTGAAAGTCGCGCACACTGAGCGGCTGTCCGTCTGCCACAATGTCAAGGTCGCCACGCTTAGCGTCCTTCTCCAGACTCTTCCGGATGTTGTCGAACACCATCACGAGCTGATCCTGCAGTACGGCGGTGTCTAGTGTCGCTGGGACGACTGGTAGTTCTGGGATTCTTTTGGCGTCATTTTCCGTTTCTGACGTAATGGGTGGCTTGACAGTTTGGTCTTTGACCTTTGCTGAATTGTTCGCAAGATGTGGTAAAATGATTTCTAAGTTTTTCTGTTAAACAAGTTCCATTGTTTTAGAAAGATTTCATCTTTTATTTAGTCGAAATTTCAACGTATTGTTGTTGTTAAAACTACAGATCTTTTGAAAACACATAAAGTAAAGTTTTATAAAAAAATAATACTAGTAGAAAGAAATAAATATTAATAGAAATGCATCACTACCTACCGACGAGTTTGTAAGAAAAGGTAATGGTGGCGTCCAGTTTTTCGAACTGCTGTGACGTTGCGTCACGTTTCTGACGTCCGACGTCGTCTGCAGTCCGCTTGTCTCGCCCCAACACGATGTAAACTCCATCATCTAAAATACTAGATTTCTTACATCACACTCTTTTTAATATGTTCTAGAGATCTGTTGTCGAAAGGGTGCCCGGGCGATTATCAAATTTGCCGGTGATGTGCAAATCGCTGAAATCGTACGATGTCAGTTTTATTTGTGACCGTAGCATAAGTCTTACAACACCTTTTGAGGTATATGTGTGATTCTTCTGCGCGATACGTTGTCTCGTCGATGTACCATGTGTGCCAACTTATTTTACAATCCATCTTTTCATGATGAAGTTTAGAATTTGAACATTATTTAAGCAAATAAGACCTTTGCCCTCTATGTTTGTACACACCATTTGAGGTATCAAAAATTCAAAATTAGTTTTCTGTGCGACAATCCGTCTCATCAATGTCTACATTTGTGCCAAGTAATATTAATTAAATGAGTCAACCAATTAAGAAGTTAATGTCCGGAAAATTTTTTGACCACTATGTTTGACCACACCTTTTGAGATATCAAACTGACCCTTGCACGCGACCCTCTGTCCAATCAAGGTTTACACTTTGAACAAGTTATGTTAAATTATGTCAACGTATTGATGATAATGAATTTATGATGATTCGGTAGGACACACGGACGGGCGTAAACACAAACACCGAACCAACAATGGTGACGGCTTTATGAAGCTCACTGCAAGCAGGCTCGATAATATATAAATATTAATAATACGTTTAAATATAGATTGATGTAAAGAGCCGTTATTCAAATAAATCGTTGAAATTATTTCAAATAAAAAGAAATAAATGTACCTGTGTTTTGTTGGCATGTTGTCTCCAGATCCCTGACGGTGCAGTCAACACCTTCTTCACAAAGTTCCTTGACCTGGAAAATAGGCGCACAATTTGACTTACATAATATGATATATATTTATTTTATTGACGTTTTTCCTGGGACACTGAGCCGACCTAAGTGTAGCCAGTACCTTGTGCATACTAGTATACTCATGCCAGTATCCGACATTTTACTCTTCTTGAGTCAAGTTTCAAGTTTTATTGGTATACTTGGCCCATATGGGCATCAGCATTAACAAAAAGTAAAGACAAAAAGACATAACTGTACATAGCAGTACCAGAACAATAGGTGACAAGTACCAACATGAACTGAACAAAGGGAGAGGTAGAGGGCGAATGTCCGGAAAATCATTTCACGACAATGATGACCAAACTCACCACTCACGTTATGTTCCCAGGTCGGCCTCTGAATTAACATAACGTGAGCGACTAGCAACTAGCTAGCCACATCATTGCATTAATCAAATTAAGAACGCGTAAAATGGGGCATTTAACTGTTATTAAGTTATATTAACTAGTACTTACCCGTTTGGTTAGTTTGCGTTCAAAGTCCTTCTCGATGCGTGTGAGCTGCACGCGTGCCTGGCACGCCACGAGGCCGGCGAACGTAAAGGATGCTGACTGGATCAACTCACTGGCGATCGTTAACGCTGGGATGCAACAAAAACGTTCCAAAATGTAATAATCAATAGTTTGTTTTTAAGATGTTCAGAAGAAACTGTTTACATATTTGCTTACAAAAGTGACCCATGTAACCTTGACCTTTGACCTAGTGAACTGAAAAACATCAGGGGTTGTGTTCTCACCAAGACCAATCAGCGTGTAAAATATAAAAGCTCTGTGATAAACAGTTCTCAAGATAATGAGCAGAAACCATGTTTACTTTTTTTACAAAAGTTGTCATTGTGACCTTGACATTTGACCTAGTAAACCAAAAATCAATACGGGTCTTGTCCTTACTTAGTCCAATCAGCACATTACATATGAATGCTCTGTGATAAATAGTTCTTATAAAAATGAAAAGGAAACCATTTTCAACATAAGTGAACATTGTGACCTTGACCTTTGACCTAAAGAACACAAAAATCAATAGGGATCAAGCCCTCACCAATACTAATAATTATGAAAGCTCTAAACAATTCTCAAGATAATGAGGGAAAACCATTTATTTTTACAAAAGTGATCCCGCTAACGTTGACTTTCAACCAAATTAACTCAATGTCAATAGGGTTCATGTCTTCATCAAGACCAATCAGCATGTGAAATATAAAAGCTCTGTGATAAATGGTTCTTAAGATAATGAGCGGAAACCATGTTTACAATTTTAACAAGTGATCCGTGTGACCTTGTCCTTTAACCTAATAAATCCAAAAATCAATAAGTGCCATGTCCTTACCACGACCAATCAGCATGTGAAATGTGATAGCTCTGTGATAGATAGTTGTCAAGAAAATGAGCGGAAACCACTTTTTATAAAAAAAAGGACCCTTGTGACCTTGACCTTTGACCTAGTGAATCTAAATTCAATAGGGGTTCTCACCAAGGCCTTTCTTCATGTGTAAAATAATTATAGCTCTGTGATCAATAGATCATAAGAAAATGAGCGGAAACTATTTGTTTTACAAAAGTGACCCTCGTGACCTTGACCATTGACCAAGTGAACCGAAAATCCATATGGGTCTTGTCCTCCCCAGCATGTGAAAAACTTGAAGCACTGTGATACAAACATTTAAAGATAATGATCGAAAACCATTTGGTCTACCGACAGACGGACGTAATGACGGACGGACGGACGTACCGACCGATTTAGCAAAACAATATATCCCCTCTCTTTCGAAGTGGGGCATAATAATACCTAATTCCAATTCAAACTTTTATTGCATAATTTTTATAGTATTAAAACATAGATGTACAAAATAAAAAACCTTATTATTTTAAAGAGTTTGCGTTGTTCTCGGGTTTAATTAATGCTAGCGTCACAATTGCTAAATGACGCCGGCCGATATATTGAAATCGGGCGGTGGCATGTCGGTGGCAGAGCGGTGGCAGGCCGGGTGCTGGAGAGTGGCAGTTAGTTTCTAGCAGTCACCGGACGTTTTTTTGTAGACTCATGAGGGCTCGATCGCGGAGGAAGAATCGCCATGCGCCCCGCCTGCCACTTGCCTGTCACTGCGCGAACAAAAAATGCGCCCGCCCTGCCACCTGCCGATTTGCAAAAATAGAGACCAAAAAAATCGCCACGACGTCGCCAGAAATTTAACTTTTTCTTAAAATCTCAGCTGCTTGCTGGCGACGTCTAAAATGCCGACTGCCGCCGGCCGATCGTAACTGCCGCAGCCCTGCCAGCGGCCGATATTAAGTGAAAACTGGCATTTACAACGTCGGCCGGCGGCATTTAGCTATTAATGACGACAGTTTAACCATTTACCGTTTAAAAGACGATTACAGGGACACATTGTTCCCAAAAAATATTCTCACCGGAGCAGTCCGATACAGGCATCTGGTCTTTTGGCTCCCACACATTATCGAAGGCGCACGTGTACTGACTGGCGGGCTGCACGGCGAAATCATACCCGTGCTTGCAGGAAAAACTGCAGACGACACCTTCACTGTCCTCGTAACACGTGCGGTTGCCGTTCAAAGGCACTGGTGGGTACTCGCAAGGGTGCGCTAGAAAGATTAGTTTTGTAAATTTCAATTAATAAGTGGTCTTTTTCACTTTAACACGTAGATTGCTTTTTTGTTATTTTTTTTTAAATAAAAATGTAGGTAAACAATTTCAATGCGCCGTAAAAATTAAATGATGATGAACTGATGTGTTTGTATACTTACGAATGACGTTGATTTTGAGAGTACAATTGTTGCTGTTGCCGCTACCATCATATGCCGTGTACACGACTTCCGTCACGCCTTGGGGGAACAGTCCGGGGGCGTGTGATCGCCGAATACGCACGTCTTCCCCAGAATTGTCACTGAAAACGGAGGTTTTATGTATAATAAAATTAACATACATATATGTGGAAACTTTTAAAATACTGATTTTAATTGATTGAGGTGATTGATTAACCGACCGACCGACACACCGACCGACGACCGACTGACCTAAAGAGCGGCTCTTCCCACGTGACCTCCCCATATTCATCAGGAGAGACGATCGGTAGAGGGGAGAAACATCGGTCTCTTGTCGGCTTCTGACGGTCTGTAATAGGTAGGTGAACAAGATTTTACAAAGGTATGTGTTACGGTACAAAAATCATAATTGCAAAGCCCATGTAAAATTGTACAAGTTGCGGGCCAAACAAAACGTTACGTTCTACCGTTACAACTTCTGGCCTCTGTCAGGCATCGCCGTCAGTGTTTTATTAATTTAAGTACATGTACGAAGAAATAATTTACACCCACATGGTAGCTGTTTTTATTTCCAGAATTTCACGAACCTCTAACAACGATGTAGAAGTTGCAGTCAGCCTTGTTTCCGTTCAAGTCCTCGGCGATGTACGTGACACGAGTTGTTCCGATCGGGAACTTCTCCGGCGGCATGACGGCGGGGGTGGAGGAGAGTAGAGGGACGTAGCCAGAGTTGTCCACGGCTAACGGCACCTGGGAATGAACACGTGGCGGAATAACGGCAGCCGAACCTTACTGGTGACATTATGCGTGCACTCGTATGGAATCATATGGCAGAAATAGTATATTAAATAAAGTTATGTTCAGATTGTTATGAAACGTGCCCCACCCACCTGCCAGGAGACGGTGGCGGTGTTCTCATTCAGGTCCGTGTCGGCCTCGATGTTGTACGGGCACATGATAAACGGCGGAGAGGTGTCTACAGACACACCCAGCAACATTATAATCAAATTAGTATTGATCTTGATATAAGTAAGTATCAATTTATATTAAGCAACCTAAAAATCTATTTTTATTTGCACTTTATTACGCCATCGCGTTTTAACACATATACTGCAGTATCAGTATTCAAAAATGTAACTCAGTGACAAAAGTGTACGTGTATTAGTTCACGAGTACAGTGTGTTCTTAAAATGTTGAAAATGTACAGTAAATTCTTGCCGCTTACCTACACACTGACTGGCCTCCGCGGCGGGAGTCCACACACCCTCGGGCAGACACTGACGGCTGTAGGGGCCCTCGATACTGTATCCGGGGTGACACGTCACTGAGCACGTAGTGCCGAACAGAACGTCGTCTGCCAGGCACGAGAGCGGGTGCACGCTACCGTCCCTTACTGCTGGCAACGCGCGGCACGTCATTTCTGAAAAACAAATAACATAGAATCAAATTACATGTAGTTCATACTATAGCACACCGGTACTTTTAGTACATGTATAGGTCTTTCAATATTCGAAAGTAAAAACAAGTCTTGGTCAGGGATGATTTCATTAACATGTAAAAATATGAAAGCTCCATGATAAAATACCGAATCTGTTTACAAAAGTGTGACCTTGACTTTTGACCTATTGAACACGTATTCAATAGGGGTAATGTCCTCACCATGGCCAATCAGCATGTGAAATATGATAGCTCTCAAGATAATCACCGGAAACCATTTGGCCCAGCGACAGACGAACAGACCGACATTTGCAAAACAATATCTGATTGTAAAACTCTCACCCCTGCAACGCGTGTTAATGCCGGTCCAAAATGCAATAGCAAGACACATGCGTTTCCTGGAGCCCACCAGCTTGTATCCGGTGTCGCACGTGAACCTGCACTCGGTGTTAAAGCTGAAATCGTCCGTGTTGCAAATCATGTGGCCGTTCTTGGGCGTCATCAGAGCCGGACATGTCTTCACTGAAAAGCATACCGGTATTTAATTGCGAACGGCACACATATCTACACCGTAGGCCCTATATATTTGCATTATATCTTCAAATACATGTGTCGTTTAACATAGTGTGTTGAGTAAAATAATTCATTTAAATATTTTAGATTTTTCAATTAAACAAAAAGGTTTTCGTCTGTCATACATATCGTAACAATTTTTTTTCTGTTCATACCTTACCGAAGTAAAGATTTTATGTTAACGTTGTAAGACTACGAAAATCTCTAAATTCCGGGCATCTCGAGACTCAAACTCACGTACTGATACACTGTGTGTCCGTGCCCGACCAGGAACCATCCTCGCGGCATATCCGGAGACTGGATCCCCGCAGCTCGTATCCCGGCTTGCACCGCAGTCCACACGCTGCGTTAAACACGTTGCGGCAGCGGTCGTTCACGAAATAACCGTTCCGGGGCATCTTCAACGGCGGGCACTTCAACACTGGGAGGAGGGGCGGGAAAACAACATATTTAGTTGCGAAAACAATAACACGTAACGTTCATGGTCCAATTTATAAATAAAATTAATTGTATTCGTACACTTTCGTCGTCATTGTAAAAACATTAAATAAAAGTATCCGTTTTTACTCAGATTTTAGCATTTTTACATTTTTGGAGACTCACGTCATCATTTATCGGGCGCTTGTTGTAAAACAACAAAAAGTTATCAGACTAGCCAAGGAAGATCATTAACATTAACAAGAGTCATTCCTTTGTTAATTTCGAAACTTCAATTCTTAGTGAGATAAAACAGATTGTAGTAACCTCAACAGAATAATTCCCACCTGCGCATCCATCGGCGAAGTTCCGGTAGCCTTTGCGACAGACACACTGTTCCACGATGGTCGCCCCAGGCTCGGTCACGTGGTTCTCATCCGGGCACTTGATGCACGTGCGCACGTCACCGGGGTAGTCGTCTGGTTTGTAAGTTCCAGGTGGGCATGCTGAAACAATGACACATTAATATATTGGTGAAATGGAAATTTATAATAATATTATATATTTATAATATTTTATTTTGCTGTATCGCTCTAAATCTCTTTCGTCTAAATCCACAGACCAAGTAATTACATGTTATTTGTTGTGGCCATATAAGGAAAATTCGTAAATATACATCTATAGGTTGTTATGTTTGCAAGTCAAATAAACAAGCACAACACCGTGAAAGTGGAATGGTCCAAAGAGGTATTAAAATAAAGTGTACCCTGGCATCCGCCGCGTAGACCGTTGCCATAGTAGCCAGGCGGACACATGCACTCGTATTTGCCGGTGTGTGTGCCACATTTGCACGTGGCGAGCGGGTCACAGCATCGGCGGCCCACACACAGCCGGCTACACTTCCGGGCGGGCTGGTCCACGTACCGGCCGATGCTTAAGTCTAGTAGAAATAAATATACCGGTAATGTGTTTTCATTCTGGTAAATATAATCTTAAAGCTTTGTTCTAATTGATTGGCTTGAAGAAAAATGATGTATGGTTCGTTTTTGTACGTTTTATTCCATGAAGCCAATGTTATCAATGTAATTATTAAAAATGCTTTGCTACACGTAAAAAATCACGATTTACTTTACCTAAAGTCGTTTACATGTCTATTTCAAACAGTATTTGGAGACCCAAGTTTTCATACCCTCGTGCAATGCGCGGTTAGCCAGAGATTCGAACTCCTCGAAGGTGTCTAAAATGTAGGTAGTCTCGTTCTTCGGACTAGACGCCATATCGTATAGCTCGGCGAGGTTGCCGTTCTGTATACCGATTGTGAATATTCGGACGCCTTCTTGTTTCAACGAGTGAGCTAGCGACCTCGGGTCGCCACCGTTGGAAAATCCGTCCGTTAGCAGAAATATGGCCTTGCTTGAGGATGCTCGCGAGTTCTTAAATACTTTCTACAAAAAGAAGAATACGAAGTGTGTTTAACTAAGTATTTATTTACTGAGTTTTAGTAATATGATTAAAAAATAAAATGCCTTACTTTTAAAGGTTTCCGAAGTTGCTTTTGACAACTTTCTGGAAGTCCATGTTAATTATTACCTTAGCTTCTTGCAAAGCGCCGAGCGTATATGTCCCACCGCCACTGTAGTCAATTTTCTTCAGGTCGTCGAGGAGAGAACACTTGTGACGGAACCGCTGCACATCCGACAAGTAGTCCACGTGACGTATGACACGTTCACGTGACGAGAACGTGATCACGGAGACGCGCGTGCTGTTCTCATCCACAGTGAAGTCGGACAGCAGTTTCTTGACGAATTTGATCTCCTCCACGAAGTTGTATTTGCCGACACTCGTGGAGCTGTCGACCAGGAACAAGATGTCGAGCTCGCCGCTGCTGGAGGAGTGTTTCAGGTTCAGGATGTGACCTACAACGGTAACACGCGTAATTTACGTCACGCCGGACTACGTTTTTCTAAATACTCATTAATCCTTTCATAAAAAAATGGATGATAATATACGATTAAGTACTCAGTTATTGTCACATGTACATAGACACAAGGGATATGTACAGCAACACAGAGGATATGTACATAGACACAAGGGATATCTACAGCGATACAGAGGATATGTACATAGACACAAAGGATATGTACAGCGATACAGAGGATATGTACATAGACACAAAGGATATGTACAGCAACACAGAGAATATGTACATAGACACAAGGGATATGTACAGCGATACAGAGGATATGTACATAGACACAAGGGATATGTACAGCGATACAGAGGATATGTACATAGACACAAGGGATATATATGTACAGCAACACAGAGGATATGTACATAGACACAAAGGATATGTACACAGACACGAAGGATAGTATGAACATAGACACAAAGGATTATATGAACATAGACACAAAGGATATGTACATAGACAGAAAGGATATGTGCATAGACACACAGGATATGCACATAGACACAAAGGTTAATATGAACATAGACACAAAGGATATGTACATATAGACACAACAGATAATATGAACATAGACATAAAGGATGTGTTCATAGACACCGTGAATATGTGCATAGACACGAAGGATATGTACATAGACACAAAAGATAATATGAACATAGACACAAACGATGTGTTCATAGACACAATGGATATGTGCATAGACACGAAGGATATGTACATAGACACAAAAGATAATATGAACATAGACACAAAAGATGTGTTCATAGGCACAATGGATATGTGCATATATGTACATAGACACAAAGGATTATATTGTTGAACAGATTTATTTTCCTTGTACAAAATAAAACTAAAATGTGTGATCTCTTACCTTTAAGCATGCTTCCCAGCGTCTCTATTTTGACTTTAGCGTTTGGTTTCGGCACCTTCATGGGGTCACGTAAGAACTTGTTATAATCAAAAACTGTCTCCTCTTCATCGGCGTCATCATCAAGGCTCAAGCCGTAGCTCCTAAAAGGCAGTGAGGCCCAGCTAAAGTCCAATGCCAGCACAACCAACAAAAACCAAACAGCTGATCGTACAGGTAACATGGTTCGTTACCATTAACTTTTAATGTTCCCAATCAAATAACGCTCTCACATTCTTATATTCGTAGAGTCGTTTATTGCGCAATTAGCCAGTTCCAAATGATCTCGATTCTCTGTGGCAGTTAGTTATACGTCATAAAAATGATATGAAGGGAATTAAACACTTTGTTTATAGATCTTAGAGATTGTTAGTTCAAGAGAAGTGTGTATTCTGACTGGCGATGTTGTTGAAAGGTTCGCTTCTTGCACGGCTTTTTGCTGATAAGCCCAAGTTATCGCAGATTAATCCGTTATCGCTTCGCTGTGGCGAGTTTATCAAATTTACTTAGTATCGCGTTTCACTTTCAAATTCATCAACAAACTTGAAACCACGTAATGTTCCTTGCCTGCTGTGTTTCTTTTCAGGATGGAAACGGGGTTTTGTTTGCTTCTGTCTGCCATTTTAAACAAAATATATGTCGCCTTTCAAGACATCTCACTATAACTAAATGCGATACAAATGCATGAGTAAAACTAATACTTATATAACATTCGTAATTTTTATTTTCGGTCTGCAGACATACAAAAAACAACAACAATAGATCAAAATACAAGTTGTATATTTACACTTACGCATATCAACTTATGTTTACCTTAAAATTGTGTGTTGTTTTGTGTCACGTTCTTAATTTATTTCTGAATAAAGGAGTTGCTGTGTTGCGTACTGCAATTAAGAATACAACATAGGCTGATACATTTAAGATAAACTATTTACCGTCTCAATTATCGATTAATCATAATATTCATTATTTATAAACAATAGCTTTAATTTCTAGAAAATAAAACATTGAACACTCACTTTTAATAAATAGTCTTGTATTGCTTATGAGTAACGCGAAAAGTAAATTAACTTGATAAAAGTAATGATATAACTCCTCATTTATATGTTTCAGACAGAACACGCATTTAGTTG
>Ga0224511_10003774_pt1 | contig 11111 bp, 7 predicted proteins | sample SF_May12_sed_USG_2_FD_169988 | JGI IMG/M metagenome (GOLD analysis project Ga0224511, IMG submission 169988) | Sediment microbial communities from San Francisco Bay, California, United States - SF_May12_sed_USGS_8_1 | ecosystem: Environmental > Aquatic > Marine > Sediment | place: USA...
CTGCCTCACTAGACAGTCAATACGGTTAAACACCACACTTTATTATTGATTTTTATCTAAAAAAGATTATTTCCCTTTATAAGTCATGATTACAGGAAAATAGCATGTACTATGTGTAAAGAAAGTCTATGAAAATTTTGTATTTATGTATGAAGCCATTTTAAATTTTACTAACCCCATATTTTTTGTAGCTGACCCAATATAGTAAAATATTGGGCAGTCACATGACGTCATTTTAACCAATGGGAAGCCTGGAAATCTGTTGGAGGTGTGATATTTGATATTATGTGACTGACTGTTTTATTGATTGGTTGGTTGTTTGGTTGATTGGTTTGTTTATTGATTGTTAGATTGATTGATTGATTGATTTTCGAGGGGTCATTTTTTTTTTTATTATACCGAACAATAAGCAAAATACAGTGTAATTTGATTTCATTAAGAGGATCAACAACAACTATAACAATATCAATTAAACACAGATAAAAGTAACCTCTTATGTCGTCTGATAACTAGAGAAGGAAAAGAATGTGTCATCCTACCAAGATCATTGTATTTCCCGTACTTCTCCGTACGCCTCAGGGTAACATTGCGCACGTGAGGGCAATACTGCCATGAGACAGTAACATTTATTGCCCTCTGACGTCACAATAGACTATATATTAAATAAATCACGTGAGGTATAATAATATCAACTATTTCCCCCAATTCCAGCGTGACAACAAGCGGCTGATGGAGGCGACTATACGTCTGGAGCAGGAGAACGATGACATGGCCCACGAGCTTGTGGAGAGCAAGCTGAGTCTCACCAGACGCCTCGATAATGTGAGTCCAACACTAACATATAGTTCCAATAAGAAATATATTAAGATAAGTTATGCAAAATTCAGAATTCACAACTTTATACATACTGAAATGAACTTTTGAGTCGAGATTAAATGTAACAATCTAGAGTGGCTTCCCTTGATTTCTGGGCTCAGCTTTATATTCAGACTAAAGTAACAGGGAACCAGTCATATGATGTCATCAAATGATGTCACTTTTTTGTCTAATAAAAAAAATGGAAACTCAGTTTAGCACAGATAAGTGGAAAGGTAGTTTATACTTTATGTATGCGGTTAAGTGTATTTATTTAATTTGTTAATGCAGAAAAAAAACAAAACTGCCTGATGATTGATACTGAATGTTGCACTAAATGTTGCCCTCACATCTGACCCATGTGAGGAAGTTGTCAGTCACTTTCAGAGTAAAAAGGCTTGTACTGGTGAACCAAAAACACTGGATAGGTGGACTATATAAATACCTGGATATTACCCACTTACCAGTGTTGAAAACGCTGTAAATCAATCATTCCACCATCCTTTTGCACTAGCATTTAAAATAAGAAGGAAGCTTACTGTGTGATTGTGTAGTTATATTTTTCTGGTGCTCGGGGATCATGGATTGTATGTTGTTAACATTTGAAAATGGAGTTCCGCTCATGCCCTAGGGGGCGTCAGTGGTGTGGCATTCATTACCACTGATGAACCACTTCAATAAAACCGAGGCTGCTATTTTTTCATGCAGGCTATGTTTCCTGAGGGCTTTCCCTTTCATCAGTTTAATTATACCAAGCTAACTCGTAAATTGTATTTTGCAATCAATCAATCCAACTGTTCTTGTTCAGAGCCAGGATACGTGTGAGTCGTTGACGGCAGAGCTAATGACCACCAAGAAGCGGCTGGTCGAGACTGAAGAGGAGAAACAGAGGTTGGAACTCGAGTCTACACAGGTAGGCTTTAACGAACATTAGGCTTAACAAACAACAGGTGTGTCTTGGGTAACCAAACTCTACCTAGACAATGGCAGTGGGTCTACAGTTTGTTTTGCCTATACATATTGGTATAGAAAACTAAAAACAATATTCCCTACCCTAGTTACCTTTTTCTTGCAAGGGATTACCCAAATTACACTTTTATGCCTTAGAAAGAACTGAATATAACTATGTTAACAGCAGTTTGTATAAGTATACTGTAATGTCCGCTTAAAAGGAACCCGCTTATAAAGAACTTTTGGTTATAAGAAACCAATTTTCATTCCCCAATCTTCAGCAAGGAACTAGTTCACTGTAAGTTTATAAGGAACTCCGGTTATAAGAAACCAATTTCCATTTCCCAATCTTTAGCAAGGAACTAGTTTACTATACATTTATAAGGAACTCCGGTTATAAGGAACATATCATCATGGTCCGCATGACTTCCTTATAAGCAGATTTTACTGTATTGTGTGTGCAGGTGAAGGAGATGTGTCGTCGAGAGTTAGAGCGCCTGGAGACAGACAACTCCCGCAACACGGCCATCATACACGACTACAAACAGGTAGGCTGTTATACAGGGGTTCTTATCCTTATGGTTGATGGAATGTTGTAGTCCTGCAGTAATCAAGTTATCATAAAAATCCAAAACTGAGCTATATACAACGTATGAGTTTATCTGTATTATCAAGGTAATCAAATCATAATCAAATTATCAATCAAATTATAAGTTATATATTGTAGTTATTTAGTTTTGAAAAATGTATTTTTTCAAAATTCTACATCATATTTTTTTGCAGGAAAAATGAAAAGCACTATGCTGTACAGTCAACATTATGATACTCCCAACATGTGGTAGTGTGGGGGGCATACAGATTTGCCATTGTTTTATCTCCCAGTAGCGGCCTTTACTCTATTTCTTAAATATTTTTTCTTGTTGGTTTCAGATATGTTCTCAGCTGAGTGAGCGGTTAGAAAAACAGCAGACGGCCAGCCGGACGGAGATCCAGTCAATACGAGTATGTCACACGTGAAATGGCTTCACTGCCGAATGACTTCACCGCCATAAAACGTTATATCTATATTTGCTTCAACCAGTTATAATGGTGTTTATCTGAATCATTAAAAATATGTATTTGACTTTGAACACCCTGGATAAAGCTTTCTTGGTGAATAACTTGATAACGGAGAATCTACCTTTAAAATATTAAAAGTATATTTGAAAGAAAACTTTGAAGAATTGGGTTATAATCTGAGTTAAACTAGTATTCTATTCTTAGACTGCAAATAATTTTAGTTTTTTGATGTATATGTATGGTTGCCTTATTTGATGAAAAAAACAACTTATAAACTAGTTCCAAAAACAAGTTGAACTTTTTGTTAATAAAATTTTACTTGTCACATAAAACTGTCACTCATGTGTAATGGATTGATATATTTTTCAGAGCCAAGTTGGATCATGTGAGAACTGTTCAAAGCTGTTTGATACGGAGGGAAGGGTAAAAGTCCCGGAACCCAACCCTGATCCTGCAAGTTTGAATCCCAAAGTCATGGATCTAGAGCGCCACGTGCGCGAACTGGAGCTTGAGTTGGCGCAGACAAAGCTCGCGCTCGTAGAGTCGGAGTGTAAGACCCAGGACCTCACCCATCAGTTGACGTCTGCGGTTACAGAAATACAGGTAACACCACACCGTATAAAATATACTTTTGCATTCACTTTAAGGTTATAGTTGTGTAATGGACTGCGAAGGATTCACATTTGTATTTATTATCAAAATATAAACAAGAATTTCCTCATTAAAATGCTATATGTATTATGATTATACTTTTCAACCATAGAAAAATATTTTTACAATGAAAGTTACCTATATTTGCTTTAATTAAATTAAAGGGAAGTAATATTACCCCTTATGACCTCCCTTAAATATAAATACAACGAAAATTATTAATCTTGTTTATAAAGTCAAAAAAGCAAAAACTTGAGAAAAGCCGTGTGGTGAATTGTCTTCAAATGGCATATATATAAATAATAAAAGGTTTTTAAAACCTCTACTTAGCTGCAAATGTGTGAATCCATTGCTCTCCTATAACCTTAATATCAGTAGGTTGATTGGAAGCATATTTAAGTTATTTAATTCAGTCAGCTCAGGTGTATCTACATAAAAGTGTAATCATTTTTGTAAAATGTTTACTTTGTAAAGATACACCATCTTTGAATTCGCTGGTGTTTGAGTATTTTACATAAAAAAATTAAATACACAAAAAAAATTGAGATGCAGTTTTGCTTTTGAAAATGCTCAACACTGGCATGGCCTTATCAACATATATCGGAAAGGAATTTAGCACATTTTTTTAATGACATTACATGTGTCCAAAATGCACATCTTTAGCAGTATACAGTGTAAAACTACATTTTTATATATGAGCATGTGCTCTGTTCTCAACTTGCAGGCATCCAAAAATACGTGGTTTTCCAAGATCCAGAACTCCCTGAAAGACGTGGCGAACGTAACCAAGAAAGATGGTGCTAGCGTACAGAAGAAAGACGGGAAAGAAATGGTGCGCAAAGACTCCACTACCAAGGAATGAACACCACTGAATACTGCAATATAATGCTTTAGACGCTAGCAAAAACAGACCCTTTCATCAAGCAATGTCTAACCTTTGGCCAAATTTGTAGCCTTTTATAGATGACTAACTATAGGGTATGTTCGGTGACTTTGGAACCTAACAAATTGCTTACTGCAATATGCTAACCACAAGTTTGCTTGTTTGTGGAAAAATAAGCTAGGTATATCAGCAAAGGCGTGTGTCATATGTTGTAAATACTGTGTGGAGTCCATTCTTTAAATGGTGCAAATTATAATGTTGACTATGCTCTTAGACATTTTAACGCACAGTGGACATAAAATATCTTAATCTTAGGTGTGTGCTTTTTCTAACGATAGAGAAAAAACTGTGAGCTGCCCAGGAGATCAGTTGAAAGAGTGGAGGACTGCAAAAAGCAAAGGTCAGAGTTCAGGAGTTCAACCATCTCTGAGAGCAACTAATCAACGGATAAACAGAACATCTAACATCTGACCAATGCATAAAGCAAATTATGTCAAATGTTGCATGGGTGTGTAGCCATCGATACACAAAAGTTTCAGTCGTCTGATTGTCCTAAATGACGTTGTGCGTTATGTTAATTTCCCACCTTTTGTCGGACCAAAGGTCATTTCAGATGGTCCGACAAGCTGGTTGGCGATACCTCAACTGTTTCCATGGTACGACTGATATGGGACACTGCGATTTGTCTGGTGTTTGTTTATCACTCTTGTCTTATATGAAGCAGAAAGTAGTTTGAGAATCAAATAGAACCTCTGCATGGGGAACCCAGAAGTGCTGAAAGTCGACTGCCATGATTTGACCTTGAAAACCATTAAATTCTTAACTGACAATTGTTAACGCTGAGTTATAGCACATTTCTTTCAATGAAGACACATTTGTATGTCTTTGACATGTGTGTATTTCAGCAAACAATGGATGATATCAAAATGGGTGTAAAGAATATTTTTGAAACTTGTTAATATTTTATAACATTAAAGTTAAAGCCATCTACTTCTAAACTGATATTTGATACTTATTGTGTTTAACCAAAAAGGTAGCTATAAAAGTGTGCTCTATTAAAACTTTTGAAGTTCTTCATTCAGATTTAACTTGCAGTTTAAGTTGTAGCACTTTTATGAAGAATATAATTATTTGTACAATGTTTTTGATATATACACATTATAAAACACACCGGCATAGATTTGCCAGAACTGTGAAGTTAAATGTCCTGACACATTTATTCACATAAATTATTCTAGTTTTAGCAATGCATGTGCAGTGCTGTTCTCACAAGGTTTCAGTTTCTTAAAATAAAAAACACATCACAAAACCATTTTTCACTGTGATAATTGTCTGCATGTACACTTAAAGATGTTTTAACGCTGTATGGGCATTCCATATTAATAAGTGCAAATAGTATGTACATGTATAAAGGATTGTTGCTACTCAATTTTAGTTTTATGTTAAAAACCTTGAATTCCATTCCCAGAATTTCTGTTATAATCATTGTTTTATTGATCACCATTCTTTTAGTGCACAAGATTTTCTATATAAATTGTGTATGAGAGCTTTTGCATATATGAAAATAAGTATCTTATGGCTGGCATTGTTTTCTTGTAATACTGTCAATGGTTGCAATATGTTTAACTACAGATATGCCCAATGTTATGATAAAGTTAATCCTTGGGCACTAGCATGACTTTTCAATTGCCTAACAATATAATTAACCATAAACTTTGCTATATGCTCCATTGTTTGACAGTATGGCCAAAACAAATAATACATATTAAGTGTTTTCCCTCTGCATCCCAGCCTAGAAAAGGTTGGTAAGGTAGGTAGGTAGGTAGGTAGGAATTATATATTTTTTGGATTTGTTATTACAATTTGTTCATTCTATTTTGTCATCCAAACTGGGAGAAAAAAAATAACTGTCAAAACTGCGAAAGATATTTTGAGTTGCAGCTTTTTATGATGGATCGGTGGAAAACGGGAAATATTAAATATTTTATTCTATTTTGTCATCCAAACTGGGGGAAAAAAACTTTCAAAAAACTGCAAAAGATATTTTGAGTTGCAGCTTTTTATGATGGATCGGTGGAGGAGGGGAAATATTAAATATTTTATTTTACGCCTGATAGTGTGAAATTGAGACATATTGTAACTGTAAACTTCTATTTAAATGCTTAACAATGAGAATGGGAAGCCATGCATTTCTTTGTATTACTTTACCACTTTTTTGCACCATTTCAGGACAAATGCTAATGTGATTTCAATGATATATCAGAATCAGTAGTATTAGTTTCAGTTTGTATTTATTTTCGCCATTGTTGTACATAATGATTATTTTCCATATTTATTTTGTATTAATAGTTCGCCATATTATGACTGCATTGACCATCTGTGAACGTCACCATTTTAGTTTTTGCAATACTAGATCATGTTCATAAATGTGATTCCTGTGTGTGTATGTAAAATGCTATTTGAAAATGTTTTTTGGCTATGGTTGATTAATGTTTTAATTATTTTTATCATCAGATTTCCATCTTGAAGCAAACTAATTTCAATTTTGAAATATCTAGTCTAGTCTATTTGCATGTTTTTGTATTAAACTCGTTTTGTATTTTATTGACAATAGTCCCATGTAAAACAATTTTCCCTTGTACATGTGCCTGGCGTATTTTGAAACATTGATGGAACCATTAGTTATTATAGCTATATTAGCATAACAATGACATAATGTTGTTTATTTATGCAATTTATTACTTTGGATATTACTTTATGAATTTATCTTTTAAGTATTCTCTTCTTTTTTTTTGCTGTCTTAAAGTAATTCCATTCAGGTATATATAATGGATAGTTCCACGAATTTTCAAGCTCCTCCCCAAGCGGCATATTTTCTTTGATCTTGTGATAAGGTTTATCACAAAGAGGAAGTAAGCTTTTTTTGTATTTTCTAGGTCAGATTGTCAGCTGACAATATAATCCTAATCTATTGGATTTAAATTGACCATGTACAGTTATAAATGATCATGGTTGACAGTTGTGGAACTGTCCATTGACATGAATTGCAAATCCTTCCTAACTAATCATTTAATCAGTTTTTCAGCGTTGCTAACAGTGGGGTCTAAATATTTTCTACTATGATCACAATAATGAATAATAATTAATATTCTGCTTTGCAGATCTATCTAGTTGTATAAAAACGTTTAGTTTATTATTTTAACATTGTTGAGTCACATACAGTAACATAGTGGTACAAAACACTTCCTTAATATATTTTATTTATTTCTTCATCTTATGCAAGACATTACAGTCATATTTAGGACTTGAAATTGGCAATGTCATATTTATCATTACATTTAAAAATATATATTTTACAATGTGTATGATAAACTGGACAACCATGGAAAGCTTTGGAAGCGCGTCTTATATTGTTTTGTTACCCTATTTAAGTGTTCATAAAGATGACCAGATATTAACGTGAAGAACGCTTCCCTTTTGTATATATCCATCTTAGCTACCTTGTTCGTCTCTGTATTTCGGCCTGGCTAGAATGATTGAAGACGATAATAGGCCCAGCATGGGATAGTCAGTTGGTTCCTTAAAATGTGCAATGATTATTCTTAAGATTGTTCATGATGTATATGTACACTTTTTGTTACTGTATTTTTTTGTCTTCATGATTGCTTTGTTAATGTATACTTGTACTGACTTCGTTATCGTCATTAAAACACGCTATTTATACATTACTATGTGTGTCCTTATCAAAAATACATACACATTGTATGTCAAGTTTTACTGCTTTGGTTTCAATACATTGTAAATTGACCTTCAAGATAAGGCTTCAGTTTCATTAGAATATGAAAGCCACAGAAAAAAACATGTAAACAAATTTACACTGGTTAAGATAAAAGTTAAACGAATTTAAAACAGAACCTAATCATTTTTTATAAGAGTAAACTCAGGTTCAACATTTCACTAATCTAAACAACTGTGTGTTTCAACTCAGTGTGTGTGCTAATTTAGTTTTGCCATAGAAAGCAAGTGTCAACTGTTCCATAAATTATATAATTATAAAACACGTTATAAACACAATAATGGCTCTATCTAGGACACAGCTCTAGTATGTCCGAAGCGTGGGTTGTTATGTTTGTGTTTTTTTCTAGCGAATCAATACAAGATGCTTCATTTGTGTCTGCTTCATTATCTTGTGTCAACTTGGAAATACATGGGTATTGATTTTTGCAACAGCTGGTATGGAATACGTTATTATTAAAATACTGTGTAGGAATGAACGAAATATATTTTCCAAAGTATATAACGCGACTTCTTTGAAATGCGTGGTCGATCGCAAACGTTAGCTCGATTTTTAGATACTCTTTTATACTTAGTACTAGATATGTACTTATCGCATAAAAATGCACGTTTTATTGTAATTTGTATTGTCTGTGTACGAAATAACAGGATAAAAACACATCAAATAATAAAACGCTGCACTTTAAATGACTAAATAGGATACGTGTACGTGTATGAAATTTTATCAAGAAACACACCCAACGTGACATATGAAGTCAAACAGCTCACTTACAAATGTATTTTTCGTGCGATCTCTTCAGGGCTAAAATAAATAAGTAGGTAGAACGCAAGGGGGTATGTGGGTTTACCCTCATACTGTGTTTAAATGGGAACAGGTGCTTACATCATACGAGGGGCTTTTGGGAAGTTTAAGGACTTGTGCTTAGTTTTGTTCTAAATGGCTCTTTCGGACAAGGTCAATATCGCAAACACTATTTTTGCGGGTTTTAACGTCCAAATGGTTCTTTCTTTAGTTTTCGTTAACTAGAATACACTTTTACTATGTTTACTGAAGATGGCGTTAGCTTGTGCGTAGAAGTGTAAGAAGGATAGTATTTAATAAAAACACTATTTCTTTTGTTAGGCACCACATATCAATAATATGGAATATAAACTGCAATAATCTTTCCAACAAGATTGCAACCTAATATTGCCAACGTAGATGCTGGAATGTTATATAACGCATGATTAATACGTTTTCATCCCTAATGGCCCAAAGGCGCAAACAATTTCGTGCAGTGTACATCCAACAGAAGGCGGCACGGACATATTAGATTGGTACGACATTTCACAGCACAAGTTATGAGTCAACATGTCGGGTTAGTGTTTGTTTACATTTCTGGATTAATTATTATATTTTCTGGAAATATTTTACACTAAGTATATTTTAAAATTAATTATTGTTAAACCAACGACTTTTACGTACAAGAATTCACATTGTAAATGTTTTTTTCTTAAAAGCTTGTCAATTATGGTCAATAAGGCTCAGCTTGGCCCCTTTTTACGAAAAAATATCCATTAAAATAATTACTGGTATTTACCATTATGTACAATGTACCATTTTTCTCTCCAAAATAATCACCTCCAATCGAGGTCAAATTCGTTTTATTTTGCATTCAAACCTATCTCGTAGTTGGGCTGTTTTTGCTTAAAAGAACGACACTTCATAAAACTTTTCACTTCTTATAAAAGTTCCGACAGTTTCATTGTTTGACCTGAAAGGTGAAATTATCCCTTATCTTTGGTCCAGGTTTAGTTAAACAGCGGGAGTATAACTGGAAGGATTCCAACCTTGCCCTGTTTGGGTCGGATCTTGACAGAGGCACAAAAAGTGAGTACAATGTATCTTGAAAACAGATTACTCAAATATTGACAATGTTAAAACGTTCTTGGTGTTTTCTCTTAAAACACATTGTAACCAAAAGTCCAGTTAATTAAGTTTCTTTTTTAAAAATAAGTTCTTAACTTTATTCAATTTTGAAAGTATGACCAGAGTATGACTAGATGAATAAAGTTACAATATAAATTATTATTTGAGGCCTCCTTTCACGTGTTTACTTTCTTGTAAGCGGTGTGTGTCGTTGTTTTGTAGAGAACGCCGCGGAGTGTGAGCCGGCGTGGAGAACGGCGGGGCTCAAACCCGGGCTGCAGATCTGGAGAATCGTGGTACGTACACGTGACACGAGGTGTCAGGCACGTGACACGAGGTGTCATACACGTGTTACGAGGTACATGTATCATACACGTGATACGTGCTATCATACACGTGATACGTGCTATAATACACGTGGTACGTGCTATCATACACGTGAAACGTGCTATCAAACACGTGCTATTATATACGTGACACGCGCTATCATACACGTGACACGTGGTATTATACTCGTGATACGTGCTATCATACACGTGATACGTGCTATCATACACGTGACACGTGCTATCAAACACGTGACACGTTGTAAAATACTCGCGACACTTGATATCATACCGTGACACGTCGTAATATCCTCGTGACACGTGGTATAACACATGTTACAAGTTATATCATTCTCCTAAAACGCGAAATAGTACATATGACGCCTCAAATTAACCTCGTGACACGCAAAATTGTACAAGTACCACATGTAACTAAATGAAATAAAGGAATTAGACATAGTTGTGTTTTTTCTTCTTTTAGATCTTAATAACATAGGATATGTAATCTATTTTTGATTTTAGTGGTGGGTTACAAAAGTAACAAGAAATGTCTTTAAAAAGACAAACGGCGTCGGATTAAAAAAGAAGAAAATATAACACAAGCTAGGTTAAGTACTTGTACATAAATCTTACACAGATGGCAGAAAACTTAAAATAAATATTGTCAAGTGGACGGCTATTT
>Ga0224511_10003775_pt1 | contig 11107 bp, 4 predicted proteins | sample SF_May12_sed_USG_2_FD_169988 | JGI IMG/M metagenome (GOLD analysis project Ga0224511, IMG submission 169988) | Sediment microbial communities from San Francisco Bay, California, United States - SF_May12_sed_USGS_8_1 | ecosystem: Environmental > Aquatic > Marine > Sediment | place: USA...
AAGGTACGTGAAATCAATCAAACCGAGATCACTCGTTACAAATCAATTTCGGAGTGATTTCACGCCAGCATGGTCTCAGCGCGATGCGCACATCTTCTGTAGTATTTGAGATTCCAGCTGTCAGTGGATCTGAGAGACGCTCAGGTATTAGAACACACATCCCGTTGTCTGGGATGGAATATTCTGTACTTCACTGTGGATGAGGCAGAGTGAACTTTGTGTCTGTGTAGGGTATGTGTTAGGACCGGTGTCGAACTATACTTCAACATTATGATTGTAAGTGGTATACGTAGTTGACTTTAATTTATAATATTATATTTGATTAGAATATACATGTATAATCATAGGAACGTTCATCATACGCGTTTAAATGTGTGCTAAAATCAAATCTTAAAATTATGTCGACTGTTTATGTGTTTTAATATATAATGCAATTTTAAAAAGATACAATTTTGTGACTGAACGGAGTATGGGTATTTTCAAGGCAATAAAAGGTATTTTGACAACGTATTGAAGTATATCTTTAAATAATATTATAATACTTAACTATGTTTTTGTACTGACATTGTACTACTTTTGCATACTCATTATAATATTAATATTATTAATAATAATAATAATAATAATAATATTAATATTATTAATAATAATAATAATAATAATAATATTAATATTAATAATAATAATAATAATAATAATAATAATAATAATAATAATAATAATTATAATTATAATAATTATAATAATAATAATTATAATAATAAACTAAATGATATTAGATGTGTTATAGATCTACATTTCCAATGATTAATAAGACGATATATAAATAAATTCACGCATTGATATTCACAAAACGTACTATGACAAATTACGTTTAAAACCAAAAGACCTTGTTCAATATTTTATTGCTGATATTTCTCTAATATTAAATTAAATCTTGAATTTATTAAATAACACAACATTTAGTTGATACGTGTTAGAATAAAACGTAAGCTCCTGAATGCATTAAAACAATCTCAAACACTAATAATCAAAATACTTCATTTCTTCAATTTATTTTCAGGAATGGAATGATGCGTCATCGGATTTAAACCGACGAGATCTCACTGACTGGACCATAAAAACTTAAAAACAAAATACGTGAAAACAAGGATGTCACAATCTGGTGACAACATGTCGGATAAAAGTGAAACCGGAAGTGATAATGGTAACCATAGCGACATATGCCGCGACTACCAGCGGAATATGTGTAAACGTGGCAAACGGTGTAAATACCGCCACCCGGTTGAAGCTAAGTCAGCCGAAGGTAATATATTCGAGTACACGTTTTGTCACGATTTCCAAAACAACGGATGTAGAAGAGCTAACTGCAAGTTTTTACACTGTACTAGGGAAGAGGAAGATGAAGCCCGGGTAACTGGCGAACTTCCTCCTAGAGTTGTCCAAGCGGCTTCAGTTGGTATTGGTGTGAACCCAGCTCAGGTTATCGCTAAAGGTGGGGTTCCTATGTGCAAAGACTTTCTCAAAGGGAATTGTCGCCGTGGTAATATGTGTAAATATAGGCACATATCAAGCGAAGAATATGAATTCTTACAAAGGACACCAGAAGGTCGAGATATGTTCCCATGTAACACGGATCCCAGATTTGAAAGGTTTGAAATACACTCTGACGTGAAACGTCGACGGATAGACCACGATTTTCCAAATGAAGGATGTAGACCTTTCGCAAGTGTGTTTCAAGCCTTACCTCCTAGTTCCAAACCGTTGCGTTTTCAACTTATTGAAGACGAAAACGTTGTGTTACGGAAAAAGGTCGATGACCTTAAGAAACAAGTGGCAGACTTAACAGCTACAAATGAAATGTTGTTGGAACAAAATGCCCGATACAGGGTGAGTAAACCCAACATTTTAGAATCCTATAGCTATGCTGGCGTTCAGAGCGCATTTCAGGCATCCTCGCTTAGCCATCTAAATACTAACCTAGCTCAGCAAATCTCACTCAACAATAACGCAATGAACATTATGCAACAACAACAGCAGCAACACCAGAGTCAACAACGTCACACACTGCTTCAGCAAAGGTTATTCCACGAGGATATTGCAGCGGGCCAACGAAGTATGTCTGCACCGCTCATGCTCAACACTGCACTGCGTTCAATTGACCCGCCGATCGTATCGCTCCCACAAACTATGGTACATATACAGCCGTCCAGCAACAAGAATGTGAGCCCAAATATACTTGATGTTAACGCCTCGCTTGTGTCGTACCCTATCATGTCACAAGGAATGCGCATGAGCGTTGGGAATTGTACACGATGACACTTATTTCAAGCAGTAAGTCAACACCTTGATAAAACAATGTCTAATTTTAAAAATGAAATGTAATTATTTCTGCATATCTAACAATGTCATTGTATAAGGAACTTCAATTCTTATTACACAAATTACAAACAACAGAGCTAGTGACCAACACCTTTCCTACTTGAAACCCGGTGTCGTTTTTGTGTGCATCCGTTAACGATGTAATGCTTGTAATAAAACTTTTGAATACAAAAATGTTTTTGCAAAGCAATACTTATTATGAACACAAAATTCGCCTGTAATTCGCAGCCTTATGATGATGGGAATGAACGAGAGAACATGTTTACATCTTGTACATAGCCTGAAAAACGGGCGTCAACGTTCGGCAACTTGTTTGCATTCATCATGTTGGTATGTTATATGATACATTGTACTACTTACCAATAAAAGGACATTTGGGTAAACACGCAATCTTTATATAACAAGTGGCTGATAACACGCACAACAGAGCATGTACATTACTTTTAAACAATTCTGTACAGCAGCACACACAAACAACTGTTGATACTAATTATATCGTGTTTTAATCTTGTCATCAATATTTCACCAACTTATAGTTGATTGTCATGTACAATGAATTTACGTAAACACGAACCAGGCCCTCGCCTACAGCAATATGCATTTACCCATCAGAAAATCAGAAGACAGTTTCATACAAACTACAGTCATAATTTATAAGTATGGCTTAGTATGCGCTTCTTTCTGAAGCTGATATAGTGCAGTGTAACAGTAACGTCGGAAAGAAGTGACATTAACAGTTATTTCATCACCTTGCAGGATGGTATTTGGTCTGTTTTTTGGATTCGTTTCATTGTTTTGATAACCATTGTTTGCATAATTTGTTTCGTAGGTGTAAATACTAGCGTTTGTTGTTAGATAATACGCAAAACAACAAGTGCCTATCTTTTAAAATGCAAAAAATAGAACAGTTTTAAATGTTTAAAATTATAGTTCTACCCTGGTTTATTGGAAATGGCCATTGCTTTTAACCTTCAACTTGAAGGTTACTGATACTATACATCAAAACGCTTTAATGGCTGTTTATATATTATTTAAAAGTAGTTTAACTGTTTATTCATTGTCGAATATCACTTATATATTTATTTACTGCCATACTGCTCATAGTAGTTAAAAATATTTCTCTAGAAAACCACACATCTAATTAAGTTTATAAGAAATGTTTTGGTAATATAATGTAATAATAAAACACCTTTATTTCTTCAGAAAAAAACACACATCTCAACATAATTGTTGCGGGAAGAAAATAAAGACCTTTGTATACAAATGCTTTTTTTGTTCAAAGAAGTAAAGCTCGGTTTATTCACCTAATGGGTTGATCTTGTAGTACGTATGTTAAGATGTATAAAACTCTATTTATCCCACATAGTAGCGCAAAATAGAACTAAATGACACTGTTTTAAGATTTAAATATTAAGTTACATATCCTGAAGTCACGACCAATGAGGAATATCTATACTATCATTGCAATATATAAACATATCACATTTAAATAAAACTAGTTTGTAAAATAACGGACAAACAACACAAAAGACGTTGACGAAAACACAAAATATGTTTACAAAATAGTGAACCTAGACGTCATCCATTGTCTCACTAGTAAGAGTATAAAAAGTACCGTTCCAACGTATAGATTTTTCTTTCACACCTCTCACAATATACTGTGGTATTACTTATTTTCGCGCTTGTCTAATTTTCGCGTATTTCGCGCTATGGCCGATGCGCGAATTTAAGACCGCGCGAAAGGTAAGCCTCAACGTCATAATTTTTGTCCCAAAGTGCTGTCATCTAGATTGCAGCTGGTCTAAATTCCGCGCTCCGGCGCATGCGCGAATTTAAGACCGCGCGGAATGGTCTCTGGTCGGCTTTCCGCGAAATTTAGACAGCGCGAAAATAAATAATACCACAGTATTCCATTGGATGAGATGTTCAATGCAGTACATGCAAATATAACATTCTCATCTTATTGCTCAGTACTAATTGCGGAAACAATTACAAATATCTATGCTCCACGTTTTATCATACTACGTAAATAGAATGTTTACTTATTTTTTTTAGATGTGCACCCAACTAAAATATTGATGTAAATATCCATTTCAAAATAACGTAACTAAGACCTAAAGAAGTATTTCAAATGTTTAATATGTTTAATATGACTTAACAAAATTCCTTTCAAGATGACATCTATTTATGAACATTTAAACATATGCATAGACAAATGCGTGCCTCTCGTGTTAATAAAAGCGCAACCGACGTAACATGCAATTTAGTAATACTTGGTGATCGCTTAATGGCATATTTGTCACAATTGATCAGGAAAAGCACTTATACTGTTTTAAACTGACGCGGTTATAGCATAATGACATGAATTTCAACACGAAAGAAACGCTTAATAGATCTACATGCGGCATATGGCTAAAACTCCTAAAACATTGAGTAGCTAGCTATTCATCATAACTTGGAATGTATTAAAACATTAAGTACAGTTGGTAGAAAGGGTCATCGTATGTGTTTCTGACACGTAAGATTATTATGCAAATTAATGCTGCATTACCGAAAACCACATTTTAACACATTTTAAAACAATTATAGTTATCCTGAAGAATGTTGTATATAAAAAATATGTTGCCACATATTGATTCAATTACATTTCTTAAAACTTGGTAAAGAGGAAAACCCTGGTTCGACTTAAACCCCCTACCAATAAAAAGTTACGCTCCCCCTAAATTAAAACCCTTGATCCGCATCTGCTCACCAAAGCCACCAACTGTATGTTTAGAACACCTGTTTACACAGCATGGGAATATGGCATTGATATTGTTCATCAAATTAACATTAAATCAGGCTTAACAGCTTACTAGTGAACCTCCAGATCCCTTATCTTATAATAAACGACTCGTTTTGAAACGATACGTTGATTAATACAGACATTACTGCCAATGAAATTCAGTGGTATTTTAGACCTTGAAGATTGAGAAGTCCGCTTGCTATTTTAAGACACATATTTACAAAAAATATCGGACCATTTAGTTCAACAATAAATATGAATGTTATGAAGGTTATCTTCATTTCTATTAAGGTATGGTAGATCTAGTGTAAACACAATATTTAACGCATAGTTAACATTTACCAATGCGTTTATACATATCAAGCACATTCGGAAAAAATTATTTTATACCGTGTTGGTTTGACTTTTGTATATACTCACATAAACGCACACATTAAAAAAGCATATAATCTTATTCTTTTTATGCCACTTTAATTGCAACAATACTTTTTCCTGCACATTGTTAATACATTACGTATTTTCGCGGCATAAATACCAGGTATTGTTTAAAATAATATCACGGGTCATCTTAGTTTTAATCCATTACCTTAATAATGAGCTCGGCTGAAGAATATCTTATCAGTCATTGAACATCATGTGGGTGTTGTTTTGAGAGAAACCATGCCAGGTTATTACGTGCGTGTAATCTAACCGTGTATAGAATGGCATAGACTTCACGTAGATGCCTAACTGCATAGACTTCACGTAGATGCCTAACTGCATAGACTTCACGTAGATGCCTAACTCCATAGACTTCACGTAGATGCCTAACTGCATAGACTTCACGTACATGCCTCAAGAGACTGAGACAGTTTGTAGAAACAAGTTCAACATGTAATCCATCTTTGAACATGCTTGTAAATCCCACATACAGGGAAATATACCACTGCACAAGTGTAATCTTAAAATATAAGCATCCATTACATAAAATTAAAATATGAGATAAAGTTAATGCATTTATATGTATGCGAAATCTATTTTGGATTTCAAAGAGAGTTAAATGGTCAGGTGGTTTTAATAGTAACATCTTTATATAAACAAAATCGCAGCAAGATTTGCTCAGTCTGCAGATCGCTTGGCTTCAGCTCTATTAATGATGTGTTTTTGGCTTTGATGCGAGCGATTGTTCTAAAAATACTGTGGTCACAAATCATAAATGGGCACCGATCGGGGTCTGCTTTACGCAAGAAAGATATGTGCGGTGTTTCGTAGGGTTATTAAAGGCAAAGTGGAATTTGCCGGTTCCCAGCCGGCGTTTCAACACATTTGACGGGCACCGGGCAATTTAGTTTTATGTTTATATTGTACATTTTCAACGGACGGGTATCGTTCTTTTACAAATCGGCCGAGGCCCGTCCGGGCATCGGACAAAGCACGTCTGAGCACCATTTGATGTTTTATGAGTCGAACTGCCACCATACATACTGTTCTCATTTCACATTTAGGTAATATATATAAGTACAATGATTATAACTTCGCTTAAGAAGCTGAGAATTAATAACATGCAACGAACAACAGCTATTGCAGTTGCCGCAGTATTGTGTTAGTGTAAGGGTTTTCACCTCGCTCACTGGCATAATCTTTCTTTTACTTTGCTTAAAAATCATTCCAAAACTGTACGCTATTTATTTTGATATATAATTAGTGTATGGACTCGACTTAACAAAACAGCATAACAAGTCGTTTTCTTAGGTTAACTAGTGTTAAGTTATCGTAAGACAACAAGATTAATAAGTTACTTTATATATCTCCACACTATGATAATATAATTGTTACACGCGTACAATGTAAGCGCTGTTGACGTATTGTGTATACGTGTAACTGCTGCCTTACCTTCACGTTTTGTATAAATGCTAAATGAATATTTTATTTAACCAAAAAATGTCAATTCAAATGAACGTTTTCAATATATACAAATTTTCTATTCCTTTAAACATGTACATATGTACCTTGTAAAATGGACATATTGATTACTGTTTCGTAGACACTAAAATATCAATACATAAGACATTGACACGACAACATGGTACCTCATACATTTCCAGTGTCAGACACAAGTGGATGTTTACTGACGTAGATAACACCACGGTGGCGAGTTTACGACCATGTCCGAGTGAGCGCATTGGAAATAATTAAAACGATATAATTATGTTTCCCTAATCATAATTCTGAATGATAACAGTCTCTAATTTTGTTAACCAAACGACAACGAAATAGCGCGAAACAACATTATCATGTATGTTTTATGTAATATATACATATTCTCTTAGATACGTCCCGTATAACAATAGGGTTCTCTTTGTTTGAATCGGTTTCCATTTATTGACCTAAAAAATAAGTATTTGCGTATTAGTAATACATTTGCGTTTAGTTCATTGATTTAATTTTTGTAATGATTTATTTATGGTTTACACCACTCAAATGAAATATTACAATATAATTTTCACGTATCATGAAAATTCAAACTATATAATTCGAATTAAATCCTGTACGAACTATATACAGTGTAGATAAAAAATACGATTTAATTTTTAACTTTTTTTAACTTAAACCTACCTTTTTAAGTATACATACATGCATAATATGTATATCGTTCGAAGATTAAATATAAAAAAGATATCTAGAAGGGTCATAGTTGCTCATAAACTCAGAGGCATGATGTGTCGATCTGGGATACAGTTTGTTACGGGATGTTATTTCATCAATAAAAAATCAGACAATAAGGTACAGTCTTATTCGTCACGTTGCCACCGTACTTCTAGAACAGTTTTACTGTTACAATAACTTCTTAAACCAACAAAAGAATTGTTAAAAGACAATGTTTTGCATATTTTATTAAGTTAGCACATTTGTTACGCTTACCATTCAATAGCACTATTTAATGCTTCATCTTACATGCATAAGAACATTGATCGGAAGAAAATACATGTATGACGTTGCACTTCCTTCAAAATGTACGGGTTTTGTCATGGTGCCCTTAAACAATACATATCTACACACGTACATTGTTTACAACATGCTTTCTTCAGTTTATAAGGTGACCTTAAACAGGACCTTATCTTCATGTTTGCATTTTTTTCTCTTAAATTTATATTAATGTTTGTGGGTGTAAATATGCCATTGATTTAATATGTTTTTAGTGTTAACAGTATGATACGGCAACATTGGGCTGACGAGTGCAAAGCTTTCTATCATGCACTTGTAACAATCAGAATACATCACAAAGACGCAACATAATCTATGCGCTTTTATCAGGATTATTGATGGCATTGTATTTATACAAGTTCTAAAGTATTTTTAGGTTATTGGTTGGATATGGAAATATATGTACGAGTTCTGGTGCGGAGTAATATTGCGCGACGTCAGGAGCGCAATATTAACTACGCACCAGAACGAGTACATATATTTCCATATCCAACCAATAACCTTTTTATTACATACGCGTTACTATCACAAAAAGCTTAATAACAATTATTATATTATTTTCATCAACAAAATCTTAAAGATAACATATTTATTAAACAAACAAAAATTGAAATTCAAAACGAAAGTAAACCAATTGTTGCCACTTCCGTTTGTAAGGCTGTCACGTAAAAATAATGTGTATTTAAAGGAATTTCATTCTTAGATTTGAGAGCACCTGCACATTTTCATCTGCATACTTTATGTTAAAAAAGGGTTTTAGACAAAATGGGCAACGTGAAAGACTTCTAATAACATGTTTGATGATGTGTATAGATTGATCGTGTAAAACAACGTCAACATCGATGCCAAATTTAAATTAAAATTTATGAAAACATTATGACGTCATGAAAATGCGGGAGTTTTTGGATTTTTGGTGCGTAACGTCATCATTGTAAACAATAACAAAACGAAAGTAGTTCTATTTTGTTTACACACCCGATATCACTTCACGTGAATCTTTACACACCCGAAATCGAAAAATATTGATCAGTTGAGGTCAATAGAATTATATAGGGAAACTTATTTGCGTATGTAATAAAGTTTTGTACTGTTTGAATTGTTTAAAGGCGGTTAAGATAAAAATCTGTATTAGAAATGTCTATAAGTCTAATCAACGGTCCTTTTAAACAAGAATCGTTCCACAGCGATATTAAAACTGCTTCATGCGATAACGTCGAATGTTAAGAGTTTGGTAAAAACTTATAGTTTATCTGTTGATTTTTGATAAACATTTAGCGTTTGTTTAAGAATTTCTTACACATAGTAACATGCCATAATATAATAGAGAACAAAATAATATTCGGCCATAAAACGATAGAATGGCAATGTTCTCATCTTTCTTAACGTACTTTTAAAAACTTTATAAACTAGTATATACATGTTTAAACAAAAACAATATAAACTGAAGAACAATATCAGTACCAGAGTTAGCTCATATTAAACATATGGGATACATTAACACTGACTGTTTGACCAGCCTTGTTTTTCAAATACATTTGCAAGTAAAACTTAGTAATAACACTCGGTGTCATAAAATCTCGGCAACAGCCATTTATCAGAGAAAGTAATATCCCTTGGGTGCACACTTGACAGTAATTCATATTTATCAGACAAGAGCAGACACGGAAACATGTGCTATCGTTTCTTACCGTAGGTTATTGTCACATTTTCACAGGCTATTCGTGTATGTATACTTTTTTAAAGGTATGCGGATACGCATTTAATAAATGACATATTGTTCAAAGTACGAACATTTCATTTGTTTGATAAATTATGTTAATTGTGTCATGTTATTTGAAATTAAGACTACAATATTAAAAAATGAAATTTAAATCTGTTCATTAGTGTTTTAAAATAAATTGAAGTTTACATCACGAATATTTGCTTAAAGTATGCGTTTGATGTGTGATAACTCATTTTTCATGCTTACTACACACAGTTGAATGTTGTCTTGAAGATGAGTAGATATAGGTGATATACCATAAAATATTATAATGTCGTCTTCGGAAACTACTACTCGTAAATTATGTTACACGGCCAATCGGTAGCATGTTTTAGAAACATACATTATAAGTAGAAGTACACACTTACCCAAAATTATTAAACTTATCTAAACGGTCCACGTGGCCGCTTTAGAGTATGTTCATGAATAAAAAGCAAGTCATGTGATGTAATTATTGTTTATAAAGGTGTTGTTTAAGCACATGGCTGCAAATTACACGGTAAAACGTTCAAACACCACAGCAAAAACATCATTTGTGAGCATATGCTTTAATCTGATTCAGTTGTATCCATATAATGGACAGTTCCACAACTGTCGATCATGATCATTTATAACTGTACATGGTCAATATTAATCCAATAGATTAGGATTATATTGTCAGCTGACAATCTGACCTAGAAAATACAAAAGAAAGCATACTTCCTGTTTGTGATAAACCTTATGGCAAGATCAAAGAAAATATTCCGCTTGGGGAGGAGCTTGAAAATTTGTGGAGCTATCCATTAATATCCATATTCACGTGAGAAGACGTCGGTCGCGATAGAGTGAGAATACATACCACAAAACGTTTGTAAACCGGTCTAACAGACATTATGGAACCTAATTAATGTTGCAAACAGTGTTAAAAATACCGGCAAATACGCATTGTTTATAAGTTCAAGATTTTTTCAGATAGAAGTAAATTATGAAAAATAATAAGAAAACATAAATATGTTGCTTAGATAAAATTCGTATCTTAGACTTGATACTTTGCATACTTATTTATGTTGATACTGATTGTTTCATGAATGCAGTTTATCTTAGTTCGAAATAAATATAAAAATTATTGTTTAAAGAATAGATTAGTACCAGAAAAAACCTGGAACAAATCAACCTCAAAACGCTCTTTAAGAGCCATATTCTAAGTGATTTCACATAAGCATGGTCTCAGCATG
>Ga0224511_10003776_pt1 | contig 11107 bp, 6 predicted proteins | sample SF_May12_sed_USG_2_FD_169988 | JGI IMG/M metagenome (GOLD analysis project Ga0224511, IMG submission 169988) | Sediment microbial communities from San Francisco Bay, California, United States - SF_May12_sed_USGS_8_1 | ecosystem: Environmental > Aquatic > Marine > Sediment | place: USA...
ACCCAATTTAAAACGGAATGCCACATTTTGTCTCAAGATGCATTAGAACTTGATGTTGAGATGTGTGGGAAACCAGATTTATCTCAAGTGCCACTGGGTAAGTTCATGTAAATGACACTTTTGTTGAACATATTTTTAAGCGGTCTGAAACTGAAAGATAGTTTTAAATGCTTAATTTTATACCTTTAGAAACGCTTTATGACCAAATCTTTACAAAATATATCACCAAACTTGGTTCAATTCAGGACCCCTGGATTAAAAAGCTCGAGAAATAAGTAGATTTTGGTGTTCTTTGCGTGTTTGTGTTGTTCAGTGTGTTTGTTTTTATACGGACCATTTTGTTATGGTGCCCTTAAACTTGACATATCTATATTGTTTACAACATTCTTTCTTTGAACTCCACTTCAAGTTACTTTATCGAACAATGAACGAAATGCAAACAAAGAAAATTAGTGGGTTTATTATGTTTTTCCCATAAAATGGAGAAACACTGTGTTAGCTTCGTTGTATGTCTGTTCGTCAGTCTGTCCGTCTGTCTGCCTGTCTGTCCGTCACGCTTTCGTGTCCGCTAAATGTCTTTTGAACCACTTGTGGGATTTACAAATAACTCTGCACAAATGTCAAGTAAGAGTCAATGTGCAATGTGTTTGTTTGACTATGCTTCAAGGTCAAGGTGATAGTTCAAGGTAAAACATTGTTTGCTTGTTATACTTGCCCGCTCCATGACTTTTGAAGGGCTGGTGACATATTGAATTTACTTGGCACACATGTAAAATACCATGAGATGATGTACAGAGCTTATGTTTGAACAAAGCCACTTCAAGGTAAAGGTGATAGTTCATGATCAAACTTATTGTGAACAATCTGTATCTCTGGTACCATTGCTGGGACTGGAAATATTTTCTTAAATAAACTTCTACATGTTTTATGTTGATTTCTTGTATTGTAGAGGTGATTTGTTTAGCTCATGTTATACCAAGGTCGGCCCCACTTTATGACTTTCTATCGAGGCACTTATGATGAGAAACATGATTGCTTTCGTTTTCGAAAGCACCGTCTTGTTTAGTTTTATAAACATCTTAACGATCTTCGCATAAATGTGTATTTATTCGTAGGAAAACGGAGAACAACCATATTTGACACATTGGGCGGAGTTCGTGATTCATTAGACGAAGACTCCATGGGGACAGCTGGATCAGTCGTATTTGGTGTATCAGCGGTCGTCGCGGTACCATTTGGGGCAGTTGCTGCATTGCTTGCTCTGCCGGCAGTTTTATCGAGTGTCATCAGTGACAAATTTACAGAAAGAAACAGAAAAAAGAAGTATATGAAACAAAAGGCACAGTTTATGATGAAATGGACTGATGAACATCTCAACAATATTCGTGCAAACGAAACGATGATATATGACTATATTTTAGAGTCATATTTCAAGGTCTTTGAAAACCAGATCAGCGAAATCTGTGACAAGAAAATCCCAGCAATTATAGCGTCGGATAGTATTCAAGTCCAAAAGATTCACAGTGATCACAGAACAGCCAAAGATATTTTGCAAGATTATCAGCTTATCCAACTGCGCCTGGATACAATTTTTGGCAAACTACGTCTTTACGGTTTGCGTTACTTTGATGACAGCTTCAACTTTTTGAGCATTGATTCAATCACCATGGATACCGACATTGAAATCGGGCAATTTTCCACTGTGTATAGAGTTACTTTACACCAACAGGACGACCCAAGAAAAGCCATGCTAAAGGTGATGGGGCATTCAAATAGAGGAAGCGAACTTTTCAATTCGCTAAATGAGGTAGACTGTTTGAGGTATGGCAACAACCATAAATTGATTCATACAATTGTAAGTAAAATTTAATTGTTAGTAAGTTTTCCATTATGTTCCATACATCATTTTGGGTCTTTGTGAAAACATAAGACACTCTTAATTTGAAATAGCATTTAATTTATTTTGTCACAAGCTTAATTTGCTGTCTGATTAGGGGGTCTGATACATTATTCTATCTCGGTCAATGTACCCCGTGGCCTCAAAAAGTACATTGTATTTTGTGAGCAACACTTGGTAGTTAAGTCGATGATTATTTGCTATTTCAAATATTTTTTTTACGTTACATTAAAAAATATATTGCAAAACAAAATCAATTGTTTTTATATTAATGTCTTACTAATGAAACACTTAATATTTCGTATTTGACTTTAACTAAAACATTGTCTGCAAAAGTGTTACTGTCAACTGTAAAACACAATTCTGCATCACTATTAGCTATGCAATTGAAGAACTCACTATACTACTTGATTTTTAGGTGAACCAAGATTATTCCCCTTTTTAATCCACAGAAAACAGCCATTTAAAATTTATTTTTTATTGTTCTTATTAGAAGTGGTTGGATAAATACAATACCTTTATCCGGCTCGGCTACGGAACTTATCGTAAACTTTAACGCCCAGTCAACAAACTTTTTCCATTCAAGGCACTTACCTGTTACTTCTTACTAAAATTGATTAGAATACTTTTTATTAATTTCCATTAGGGGCCTCCAGCACGCGCATATTATTGGACTCGTTGGAGCCTGCGTGTCCGACCACCTGCCGGCGTCTGGCTCTGGCGGGGATCCCAGCTCACTCCACTCTCCACGCTTGATGCTCCTGCTGGAACTGTACGACCACAATCTACAGAGTTTAGTCTTTGACAATGAGGACTTACAGTGTGGGTAAGGACTTCGGAGGGAAGGGGAGGGGGTTTGCAATTTACAATATGTTAATCTACAATATTACTACTCTGCATCGTACTTTAAAAGCAACCGTTTCCCTGTTCGTCTTACTTAGGTCGAGAACTGCCTTTAAGGCAGGGTATTTAATTAGCCTTCGTGCCAAATTTTAACGCGACTAAAGTCGCAACCGTGCTCTAACTGACGATAAAGCACACACAATCAAAACCTATTTCCTAAATATAACAACGTCGTGGCGTTTTTCAGACGTCATGCAGGAGGCAGCAGAGAGCGTCTGGAAGCTTTTAAGTTCTACAAGAAGATAGCGCATGGCATGTGTGATGGACTGGCGTACATGCATGTTCAAGAGTTTGTTCACAGGAACCTAATGCTGTCAAGTTTCGTGGTAAACGTTGTTTGGTTGTGTTATGCTAGTTAATTTTGCCGAACAGTTGTTAAACATACATTTTATTTTAAACATACAGACATTACATGGTCATCTTGTAAATAAACGTCATTTTTGTTGATAAATTCCACCTTTGCATTGCGTTTACATTTTTGGTAACAATTTGTGTTCAAGTATCGCAAAAAATGTTCTGATAATACATTTATTATACAGCAATTAGGCAACTATATGCGTATAAAATAAAACAGAAAACAAAATTCCTTGTTCGTTTCGTTTTGTAATTTCTTAAAAGTAACCGCTTTTAAAATGTATTTTTTGCAGTAGTATGGTCTGCTACACGTATCACAATTCATATACTTTCTAATTGGTTTTCTCGTACTAGAATCAGATGGAAAATGTTCATATGTTTGCATGTATTACAGGTCAAAGATGGCGAAGCGAAGTTGTTTGACCTCAGGTTTTCCCGAAAAGGAAAGGTTTTGACTGAAACCCTTGAAGGCACGCTGCCATACATGTCGCCTGAAATGTTGTCATGCGAGAAATACACACGCAAGACCGACATATTCAGCCTGGGCATTTGCCTGTGGGAGCTTTGGTATGGACGTCCTGTCTACTCAAAGCCGTTCAACCATGGACCTGCTGAACTTATTAAGTCCGTCACAGGCGGCCAAAAGCCCAGTTGTGATCGTCCAAACGCCATGCCACCTGCTCTTCAGGCAATTATTTCTGAATGTTGGGAACTGGACCATAACAAGCGTCCTGAATCATTTCAGGTTGCCATTCACATCGGTGAAATTGATTAAATGTTTATCTTTGTCTGGTTGCAAGACGTAAACACAATTAGTGCGAGGAAGCTGAGTCGTATCCTTTGCTGGTGTTTTTTTGGAAGCACTAATAAGGCAACGGACGTTACATGATAACATTTGATTGTACTTGCTATATAAATCATTGTGTAATTTATATTCTTGAAACTAACCACATACTAATTTTGAAGTTGTTTTCCGATATGGTGCCTTAGATCTCCAGTTCTTTGCGTTTTGTTCAATTCGTCTTCGTATGAATTAAGTTTTTTGATAAGGGTGGCAAGATTATGGCGCTGGCGAAATTAGGCACTTCGTTAAAATGTTGCAATGCTGGCTTATTTGTATTTTTGTTGTCGATTTTATTGTAAGAATAATACTCTTCAATATTATGCAAAGTGTATATTCCATGAAAACATTTTAGTATTAAAACGCGAAGATACTAGTACAAAGAGATAAAAATGATTGAACTAGCATCATATATAAAGAAATATCATTTTGGAAAGCAAAATTGTAAACGGACGAACTATCTGTAAAACGGTGTTTAGCAACGAAAGTTAATCACTGTCACATTAGTTATCGTACCTGTTGCTGCACAAAAAAGCGAATTCTCAATATATTTACAATTGCAAAAAACAAATACCACTCTGCAAATATTTTCTTTTAAAATACTTAAATGGCATTTTAATAAAGAGAGTTAAAGTCAAATGTGGAAATACATAAAATGACATTTTAATATTTTCTTTAAATAAACATATTGTGCTTGACACTCACGTTATAAAATCATTATTCATGCAACGATTAATTTACTTGATACCTGTGGATGTCGCCAGAAAACAATCGGAAAATATAGTACAACGTATTGTTTTATGTACTTTTTATAGTCATAGGTAAATACTATAATATGTATATAAAGCCCCTGTCACACCAAACGGCAATACCACAGCGTTTGTATAGCGTTCTAAAAACCTGTCAGCGCGCTGTGAGAACGCCACGAAATACGCCTAAAATTACAGACAATTTCACTAATGCAGTTCACTCAATGTTTAGATCTGCTAGTTGTTAATAAATATGTCAAGTATTTGAAACTAGAATGGAGAGAAGAGTAACGCACCTGGTGTTAAAGAGTTAGGAATGGCCAAAATGGCCAGTTATAACGTCCTCACAACGTCCCTACAGCGTCCACACGACGTTCACACAGCGTCTTTATAGCGTCGATGACGCTTCTACGGCGCGTAAGTGGATGCTGCAGCGTGTTCACGGTGCGCACACAGCGTTATCACGGCGCGCACACAGCGTTCTCACGGCGATCATAGCGTTTACGATTTTTTAAACTTATGTTTTATATTTTGAGCAACCCTATTCTGTGAACATAGTGATCTATTCTTACTTATCGAATCAATTCGTTATAGTATTTAACAGTTGTAAAATATTTTTAGTCACGCAGAACTTGCAACATATTTAGTTACACATGTACTAAGTAGTGTGCATAGAATAGCTTTTATAATGATGTGTTTTAGTTGAGGTTTATTTTTGTTAAACAACTTATTATTGGAATAAAAGACAAAATATGGTCAAACTCTAAGTGTTGTTAGTTTAATGAAAATATTTTAATACATTTTATCGTTATTTGTATTATTATCAAAATGTATTGCTAACGCCTACTCCAAATGCAGGATTTACACGGCGTCTTTACAGCGTGCAGGCGGCACGCCCACAACGCGCCTACAGCACTCCAGAAGACCCCACAGCGTTGCCACATCGTTCCCGCAGCGCGTTGCCACATCGTTCCCGCAGCACGCTGTCTATCACGCTGTGCAAACGCCAAGCGGTGGCGTTTTTTTTGAGCATGCTCAAAACAAACGCCGCCACATGGCGTTCTATGCGTGTGCACAGCGCGCGCACAGCGCGCACCTTGGCGATCTGCAATTTTTTAGAACGCTGTGGCAACGCTGTAAGGACACCACTCTTGGTTGAGTTTTTATGCAAGATAATGTTTAACGTTTCTTTTTAAATCATAAAAAACAGCCTGTAGAGCAGTTATTTGGCCTAAATAATCGACCATCTCAACTAATAATACGTCTAGTAACCGGGTGCATGTGGTAAAACAAACTAGTTAATGTCAATGAACAAAATAGTTTGCTATCGATATGATAACTATGTTGTCTCAAATCGAAAGTAGGTCCTCCATCATACTTGACATTTAGATAGACTGATTAGCCGAAATGATAAAGTGGTTGTAAAAATGGCGTCCGCCTTTCATGGATTTCAAGGCGTAGACAATGAATTAATGAAACAAGATGCCGAAATTGAGAAGCTTACACTCGGAAATGCGATTAGGAAGTGTCGGGAGCATAATATTGACTGTAGAGACATAAGTGGCATAAATGAACTTCGCATGAAACTTAAGCTGAAGCTGCTATGCAAAACAACTCGGAAAGAGGTGGGTGGTTTCTACTTTCGATTTGTATGTGACACTGTGCACAGAAACCCAAACAATTCAGTTTATAAATCTGATTTAAGATGCTATAAAGTAAAATATAAACTTAAGTTTGTGCTAGTACCTTTACAATGTGTCTATGTGAACATCTTCATGCCCTTGTTTGTGCGTACGTAACTTACTTAGTCTTCCATTTCGGTGGCGGATCCTTGATTTGACTTTACTGGGGATTGAAAGTGCTGGCAGTTGAAAGTTGAAGTATAATTAATTGAATTTGAGCATGTTTTGGGCATATTCTTTTTAAACCTAGGTTTAAAAAATAAATCGCGAGCGGAAAAAAGGTAAATTAATTTATTTAGCGTTTAGAAATACAATAAATCACAATAAATCATATGTCTGCGGTCGTTAGGGGGCCCGCGCCAGGTTCGCTCCCTCCCTGGATCCGCTAGTGCACTGTGTTCATATCTTGAATGTTGTGTCACGGATTACGAACTATAAATAAAAGACACATTTACAGCAATAAAGATTAAATATAAGAACCATAAGACTAATATCATGATAGAATATGACTTTTTAAGATGAATAATCAGGCGACGTTTTACCATTGTTTTCTTCTTAACAAGATTATTCAGTTTGAATATGTTTTATATTAAAGGGAGGTAAACATACGTAAAAGCACTTTCAATTTCAAATAAAATATTTGAAATACACTTTGTATTCTACATGGATGAAATGTAAAAACATAAACTACATGTGTCAAACAAATTATTTCTATATTAGTCCAATTAAGTTTTACAAAAACTTTTGCATTTAATCATTGAATTGACGTCATTCTCAGTGCGTAATCCTGTTGAGGAGAGCCAGACCTAATGCGTAAGCAGCCGCGTCCGCCATGTGCTTCCGTCATCCGCACGGGGTGTTCACATGTGTACACGTCCTTCATCCGTCAAATATGTTGAATATAGATTTGCATTTTGTCTGTCTGTGGTTTTATATCATTGATTTTACGGCAAATTGTTACTATGCGTTAAATGTTGATGTTATGTGTGCATTTTAAAATGACTGCTTCTCCTAAACCGCTTAACCCAATGTAATTTAACATCATGAAAATAATTATTGGGTGACCTTTAACTTCGCTGTAAGCAAAATTGTGAACAACGTTCCAATCTGTTGCATAAATAGGTTACGGGGTCACGAAATATGTTTCCAAAATGCACTTTTTAAACATCTTCTTGTGTAAAACCGCAATTCCCAGAGATGTAGTATATAACATCATCCAGAAGTCATCTACCAAACTTGTTCAAATTATGCACAGGTGGTCACAACAGACCCTGTTCTAGGGGTCACAAGTTTATATAGTTCTACATTCTTGTGTCGCATTGGTGTGCCATTGCTGTCACTATATTCTTTGCCTTGGTGTACTATTGCCTATCTCTCACACCTGTATCTACACCTGTATGCATGCTTCATATTTAATCCGTGTCTGATGGGCCTTTAACTCACATCAGCAATATTAAAGGAACTGCATTCGATTACTGAAGCATCTTTATAAAATCCAGGACCTGCGCCTCATTCAGCCACATGCATCTCTCTATCGGATGCATTCAGTATGCGACTAAATTCTTAAAACTGTCCCCGTAAACTTTCAACACATTCTGTATCACCGTGTGTTACACTGTTAGCAGCGTCTCAAGGTCCATTGATTAGCTATACCTGTATCAGTCGATCTAGTGTGCAATTATCTAAAAATTTCTAGACATGTTGCCATGGCGTGCTATTGCCTAGCACTCACTATATGTGTCGCCCTTGTTTGCTTTGCCTAGCTGTCACTATAATAGTCGATTTGGTTTGGCATTGCCTACCTGTCACAATACCAATGCGTAGCTCTCCATTTATCAATCGCCCTAATGTGACATTGCCTAGCTCTTCCTATATGTTTGGACCTGGTGTGCCATGGCATAGTATCTGACAATATCAGTCATCTAGGTATGTCATTGTATAGCTCTCACTCTCTCTGGCGCATTGAAGCTCTTTTTATAGAAGTCGACCTGTCACTCTATGGCCTAACACTCACTATATCTGGCGCCCTGGCATAGCCTAGCGTTCACTTTTTCAGGGGCATTTGTGTGCCATTGCCTACCTCTCACTACATAAGTAGACTTCGTGTATCATCGCCAAAATCGTTCTATATCAGTCGGCCCGGTGTGCCAATGCCTAACTGTCACTATGTATAAGTCGCATTGGTGTGTTATGGAATAGCTCTCACTATATCTTTCGACAAGGTGTGCCATTGCACAGCTGTCACTATATTACTTGCCTTGGTGTGTCATTGACACACAGGGAGATCTATGGAAATGTACACCGAGCGACTTATTTACTGACAGCTAGGCAATGTAACTCCAGGGCGGCAGGGAGAGCTAGGCAATGACACACCAGGGAAACACAAATACAGGGAGAGCTAGGCTGTTACACACTAGGTCGACTGATAAAGGTTCAGCGTAACGTACGACAGACCAGGTCGACTAATAAAGGGATAGCCGGGCAATGCTTGACCTTACAACTAGCGTCTAGACACATTTTTTGCTGTTATCTGCGATTTTAGTATTTTTATATAATATAGGCTTAATTTGCATTAAAGGGCACGTTGGACAATACTTAAATTTGTAACATAGCACCCAGTTTTCTACACAATGTTTCCCTTAAGAAGGCATTTAAAAATTGGCCTCCGGGGGTTCAAACAGACCCCGTCTAGACTGGTTTGTACACATGCCACTTGTATTATAACAAGATTGCTACATAATTACGTCTCGAAATCTATGTCATTGTCTAGGGGTAAAATACTTAGTTCTTAAAACATGTTTATGCGTCACATTGAGGCGTTTCTTGTGTAATTTTCATTATACCTTTGTTTTTTTAGTACGAACAGGATATAAAATCAAACCTGATGTCTGTGGTCCGGTGTAATCAATCCCTGTGTGAGATGTTTGACGCTGTTATAAACTACACAAAAGTTATTACCAATACAAAAGACAGTGGGGTCAATGATTTGATGAACGAGTGGCCAAATCTACTGGAAAAGTTATACCATGAAAAGAAAAAGATTGCAAACGAAAAAGTGCCAATCCTGGTTCTCGGTAAGTTTTTCCTTCCCATGTTACTGGTATATAGATAAACATATTTGATTGTCCGTTTTATTTTTCAAATATGTTTTCACGGTCAACGACCCTTACATTTAAAGACAAATAAAAAGTAACAAAGATCATTTAGAAGAACCGTCAGACGAACTGGTTGGACAATACCCAACTTTTATTATACTTATCTTATTTAATGTCACGTGGTAGTTAGAACAAAATACTGAAATGGAAGTCTTATTCTCCTATCTAAAACTGTACACTAACTTTTTTTTAATTGGTGGAATGTAACCAAAATCACTTCTCTTCAGCATAATTTCTCTTTCTATGTGAATTGCTTTATTCCAATTGTTTATTACCGGTTTTATTGAACATCATATGAAATGATGTTTAAAAATGATTAAACTATTTTTGGTCTTCGTAAGTTACCATTTTTTTGCATATGAACGTTGTAATTTTTATGGATTTCCCAGAATCAGAAAGATACTCGCAGCGACAGGCCCCAACGAAAAACGGAGACATATCATGAGGAGTCCATTTCACATTGACATTTTATTGCCTTCATTTGGCAATCCATCATAAAGGATTGTTTAGTAGAGTGCATTTGGTTTCATCTCGTGATCTCGGAGGCAATGATCACACTCTTGACATTGCCACCCATGACATAACTTACTTCCGCGATCACTCGATAAAACCAAATGTGGTTTTCTACTGAAACAGAATTATATTCTATATACCTTTTATGTATATTTGTATATTTGTGTATGCTTAAACGTTTAAAGGCGAGACAGGATCCGGAAAGACGTCGTTTATCAATCTTCTCTTGGGTGAGACTGACCTTCTTCCGACATCTCTCTTGAGCAACACACATGCTATCTGTGAGATTCGACACGGAAAACAGCATAAGGCAATCTTACATCACCTGGATGGAAGAAAACAAGAAAATATATACTCAACGTTGGCTGCATTTAAAGAACATATAGCTGCAGATGTTCAAGCAACCGATGACAACAAGAAACCAATATATAAGAAAGTTGAACTCCTGTTGCCTGTTGACATTTTACAGGTATGTTCATTTTATTTGTGCAGTGAGACTTAGTATGTGCGTCTGTAGTTACACCACGTTTAATGAATATTTTTACTCGGACTATGTTTAATTACATTGAAGAAAAAATCATTAACACCAGAGTAGCCACTGCGGCTTGTACATTATACGCGGACCCGTAGCTCGAATGTCAGTGTCAAACAATAACGAAAAAAGCACTTTACACCCGTGACCCGTGACTTTTACGAGTCATCTTGTCACTTCTTAAATATTTATCTGTTTTGGCAGCATTGATTAGCAACATATCTATATTTGCGCAAATTGTATTTTCAAAGACAATGCCAAGGTCACGCATATAACAAGCTATACCGATATATTTACATTCACTCTTGATGAAACTATTCTTTTATGTAGGAAACAATGATATATTAATTTGTAAATTGCGTGCCACTCTTAGTCCTATAAATAAGACATCGCATACGCGATGTCTTATACCCATTCCTCAATGAGCTCTTTAGCAACTTTCCGCACGTTTTGACGTGCGGAACCTTTTGGTTCAGAATGA
>Ga0224511_10003777_pt1 | contig 11107 bp, 10 predicted proteins | sample SF_May12_sed_USG_2_FD_169988 | JGI IMG/M metagenome (GOLD analysis project Ga0224511, IMG submission 169988) | Sediment microbial communities from San Francisco Bay, California, United States - SF_May12_sed_USGS_8_1 | ecosystem: Environmental > Aquatic > Marine > Sediment | place: USA...
ACTTTAGCCACGGCTTCTGCACTTCCCAAGGTTTCCAGCGCTCTTTTGACAACTCTATCCACCGCCCAGAAAAGGTTCGCGGCTGTCGGCCTCGTTTTCCTCAAAATCTCAGCTGATTGTTCAATTCGCTTCATCAACTCTCTTTTTTCTACGGCTTTTGAATGGTGGGCGGTGAGAGCTAAGCCGTAGGCAGCCGCTACCCCTATGAGCGGGGCTCCCCGTATCCTCATGTTTTTGATAGCGGATGCCACTTGACGGCAATCCTTCATTTTCAGAAATGACATTTCGCCGGGTAGTTTTGTCTGGTCTACCGTGATAACCGTACCGTCTTTCCACTCTATGGTTCTCATGGGCGCCACCTTTGATCTTCTATATTATTTGTTTATCGATTTTTACTTTGTTGTAAGTTCCAGATAGTATTCAACTTTTATAATGACTTGAGTACATGATAACAAGAGGATTCCCATGGAAGTTACAAATCTGTTGACTAGGAACCTCGGGCGAAGGTATTCAGAGATTCTGGGAATTAACCTGAGAAAAGATGATGACGGCGAGATTTTTAAGTGGTTTCTGGCCTCGGTTTTGTTCGGCGCTCCCATAAGCGAAACTTCAGTGATACGAACTTACCGGTGCTTTGAGAGGCGCGGAGTGCTAACGCCAGAGAAGATTCTGAAAACAGGGTGGCATGGTCTGGTTGAGATACTTGATGAAGGAGGCTACGCTCGATACGACTTCAAAACGAGCGACAAGCTTTTAGAGGTTATGAGCAACCTGATCGCAAAACACGAGGGAAGCCTGAGCCTACTTCACGAGCAAGCTTTGAGCTCTTCTGATCTGGAAAAAAGCTTGAAGGACTTGGGGAAGGGCATAGGAGAAGTGACCGTGAGCATTTTCCTTAGAGAACTGAGAGAGCTGTGGAAGAAAGCCGACCCAAAACCTACTCCACTGGTTATTCTGGCGGCGAAAAATTTGGATCTGATAAGGGGGAAAAGCCCTGAAAGATCCTTGAGGGAGCTTAAAGAGTTTTGGAGAAAAAATAAAGTTGTTGGCAAAACCTTCACAAACTTTGAAACTGCTTTGCTCAGGCTTGGCAAAGATTTCTGCAGAAAGGGAAGATGTAAGCAGTGCGTAGTTAGAGGGTTTTGTTCGGTTGCTACGCTCGCTTAATTCTTGTTACGACCTCGACTAGACATCCCTTTGGCAGGTCTAACTTCTTTTCCCACTCGTTTCCAACAGCGATGAGAGAGTAGACTCCAGAAATTTCTGCTCTTGCCTTGCGAACGAGGTTAACAAGGGCAGCTTGGGTTTCTCCGCTCTTTATCATGTCGTCTACGATGAGCACGCTGTCCCTCCTCTTCAAGGCATCCTTAGGCATGTACAGTGTCCGGGTTACGCCGGAGTCCCTAAGCACGTATGTTTCCTCGAGAAACGATGGAACTCCCACCTCTTTGTTCCATTTTGCCATGATCAGATTGACGCCTAGCGAGTCTGCGACCATGGTTGCTAGTGGTATGCCGTCTACTGCGGCTGTTAAGATTTTTGTCACACGTCTTCCCGCGAAGGCTGCGAGGGCGTGGTGTGCGGCTTGTCTGAGTATGTTGAAGTCGCCGATGATCCATGTGTTGTTGAAGTATCCTTGGTTGTTGAATTGTACCATCTTGCCTAGTTCGGTTTGTAAGCCGACGAGTTTTTTTAGGGTGCCCCAGAGTTGTCGGGCTCTTTCGGCGTTTGGTAATACGTGACCTTTGGCGTATCGGCTTAGAACGGTTACGGGTAGGCCGGTTTTGGCGGATAGTTCTCGGTAGGTGTATCGTTTTTTTGCGGTTCGGAGTAGTTCGATGGTCATTAGTCGAAGTTTTAGGTCTTCTGCGTGGGTGCTCATCTGTTTCATCTCTTTTTTACAACAATACGGCAAACTTAAATGGTGTCTTTGTATTTGTTTTAAGGCAATTTATAATTTGTGTATACTTTTGTAAAGGTTTTTAGCAGTTTAGTTTGGTTGTGGGTTTGTTGTGTTTTGTTGTTTTCTCTTTCTCGCTCTAGACCCCTCTATAGCCCCCCTTCTTGGCGCGCGTACATAGTTAAAGAGATAAGGGGGTGTAGCAAAAAGTTCTCAGGGATGAATTAGCTTTCTCTCCTTTATTGGAGGTGAGGCTTTAGATGGGCCCGTGGCCTAGTTGGATAAGGCGTCGGCCTTCTATTTCGAATAGTGGAAAGCCGGAGATCCGGGGTTCAAATCCCCGCGGGCCCGCCAAGTATCGGAACAGCAAATTTACACCAGAAACTTCGAATGGTCTTCTTCAGTCGTGATGCGCGTGGGGAGTTCCAATGGAACTAAGAGACAAACTGCTTCCCTTATCCCATCGTAGAAAGGTTTTTTTTCGCTTCTCTTTCTTCCCATTTTCCGGGCAAACTTCTCTAACAAACCTATTCCTCAGAAGGGTAAAGAACGTTTGAAACTATTGTCATCAATAAACAAAATTGTGCAAGGAATAGAACTAACCTCTCATTTCCGAGATCTGTTCCGAATAGGTCATGTTAGAGCGTTTAGCGTTGAATATGAAAGCAGGTATAGAAAGATAAAGAAGGCTCCCAACATCCTGTCAACTTTTTTCTAAGTGCAAGCGCTAGTATCACCACGATAGAAACTATTATCACATATGAGCCCGTGATCGCAGCAATATCCCCAGACACCTTGATTGGGAAGATTAACGGTCCGATCCTGATGGAAACGCAAGCATCAAAAATACAGCTTCCTATTACGTCTCCTATGGCAAGCTCGTATTGTTGCTTGCGAATCGCTGTCAAGTCTACCACGACCTCTGGTAAATCCGTGCCTAAGGAAACTAGAACTAGTCCGATCATAAGCGGAGAGGCTCCCAACGCTGAAGCAATACTCATTGAGTGATGAACCGCCTTGTCGCTGGAGAAAGCCAAAAGCGCTAACCCCCTGATTAGAACTAGGATTGCAACTATTGCCTCAAACATCGAATGCTAAGCCACCTGAAGTGAAAATAGACCTTGTGCGAGCATACAAACTCGAACACGTCTCAAAATCACGGTATTATCGTCAGCGTGCTAAGTACTACTTTTTTGCCCTAACAAACTTCTTTTTCTTCCGTCGATAGATGCTAGTGTACTTCTTGTAGATTTCCACTAGCCCTTTGTTCTCAAGGTTGGCAATCGCGCCCATCATTCTGCTGTCAGGCATGTTCTTGGGCTGAATCTCTCCAGCCGCTTTTATAAATTCGTAAGTTTTCTTTTCTAGTTCAGTTAAATCCATACGTTTCAACCTTCACACCTGTCATGCGAGCGTCAACTGAGTTTGGGTTGAGCCTTTTCATCAAGTCTTGTTTTCTGTTTCTTATTGTAAATTCGGTGACGTCTGCCGTTTCAGCAAGGCGGCTTTGCGCTATGTTTTCTTTACTGAGTCTAGAGACTAAGCAGAGTGCTGCAACGACTAGTCTTGATGGATCTTTTCCCACCACTGAATGCTTTCTCCCGGCGCGCCCAATGAAATTGATTGATAGCTCTTCGAAATCACTCACTCACCACGGCTTTTTCAACTGTTTCTGTAACGTGGTCTACAGGATCGTCAATGGGCATTTCATTTCTGTGCGCACGCACACAGAATCCTGAGATAATGCCGCTGATAACGCCGCCAATAACGTAAATGATCGAAACCAACTTACAAACATGTGGATAAAACTTTTCTCGAGTATCCAAGTTCGGTTTTCCTTCGGCTATTCCCCGAATTTCTCTTTCGAATTGGCATTTGATCTTTCCCAAAGCGTTCAAGAGGGAGTAATGTTTCATTAGGAGCAAGCAAGTGTTTCTAATCTTCCAATGTAGGAAGCGTGCCATGTTGAATTTCACAAAATCTCTACATCCCCCTTTTTCAGCAGAGTAATGAAAAGTGTAAGCGTTAGGGTTGAAAATCTGAACACCCATTCTGCTACTTCTGATCCCCAGATCGGTCTCTTCTCTATATCCATTGCCTTTAAAGTTCTCATCGAATCCATCAAGTCTGATGAGTACATCTTTTCTATAGGACATATTGCCGCCCTGAAAAAAATCGACAAGTTTGAAATCTAATTTCCCTAGTTCTTCTTCTGATCCTAGTCTTGTGTTGTTAACTACATTTCCCGATCTTGAGATGTACATGTATTTCTTGGGTTTTGCTTTTGTTCGGACCTTTCTCCCCAACTCGATTACTGGTCCTCCAACACCAACAACTAACTCAGATTCATAATACTTCAATAGCTCCTCCAACCAATCCTTATCAGCAGAGCAATCGTCATCCAAGAAAGCCACGATGTCAAATTTTGCAGCCCTGATTCCCCGATTTCTTGATGCCGCAGATCCTATTCTCTCTTCGTTGACGATTAACCTAGTTTGGATTCTGCAGTTGTTCACGATTTCGTTGATCGCTTCTTTTGTTTTCCTTCCGGAAGCGTCATCTACGATTATTATTTCTCTGGGTCGACAGCTCTGGTTGACAATGGAATCCACGCATCTTCTTAGAGCTTTTCTTCTGTTCTTGGTGCAGATAACCACTGAAATAGAAAGCTCTGACGAATTCTTTACTCCTCTCACCGAGCTTTCACGTTTTTTCATCATGTTCTTAATCGCATGAATCACGTAAGATTCTGAAAGGAAAAAAGGGACATAAGTGGGCATTTTAGGTAAATTTTCAGAAAGGATACAGAAAACTCGAAGTGCTATACTTTCCAACTTTTTTGGTATAAGGGGAACTTCATCATTTCCTCTCACGAAAATTGGGAGCCTAATTATAACAGGTGAAATGTTCGTGATTGAAAACTTGTTGCTTTTCAACAAGGTTCTTACGAGATCAACTGAGATGCTTCCATACCACGAATAAAGGCGCACCTCATCAAAGTTGTTCCGATGGTAGAATCCCAAAAATTTCTTTAACCTTTTGTAAAAATCCCACAAGGAATCTTTGGTTTTCGTTATTATCACAAGTTCTCCGTCAGGATTGAGCAGAGAATAGGCTTTTCTGAAAAATTCTTTTTTGTTTGAAATGTACTCGAAAACTCTCACCGAAAAAATCTTGTCGAATCTTACCTTTAAATCGCAATTCATGAAATCGGAGTTAATGAAAGTCACGTTATCGTTATGGATATTTTCCTTCGCTTTCTCTATCATTTTCTCAGATATATCTATCGCTACTAACGTGGAACATTTACTTGCGATTAGATCTGTCCATGTTCCTGGTCCACAGCCGATCTCTAAAATCTTGTCGCTTCCGGTTGGATTTAAACTCCTTAGTAAGGCCTTCTTGGTCTGAGCGTAATCAAACCTTGCAATCTTGCTCCCAGTCCACTGTGCATCTTTATATACGTTTGATTTCTCGTTCCAGTAACATCGAATTTGCTTAGGTTTCGATATTCTCATAGCGGCACCTTAATCATGCGAGCCAAGAATTTCAACGCTCTCGTTTCCCTTGAATGAACTCTTCCACTCTTTGTCTGGCGATGTGGTCCGGCACCTGATCTGGTGGGTGTTTGAATGCATATGCTGAGATGCTGGTCAATGGTCCTCCCACACCTCTGTCTAACGCTAGTTTGGTGGCCCTAATTACGTCTATAACCATACCAGCACTGTTAGGCGAGTCCTCAACTGAAAGCTTCATGTCGATAGTTACCGGAGTGTTTCCAAACTTGCGACCTTTTATGTACATGTGGCATACCTTGTTGTCCTTCAAAAAGGGAATGTGTCCGCTTGGACCCGCCCAAGTTTGAACGTCGTAGGGAACAAGGCTTTTGACGGCTTCGGTCTTGCTGATTCGTTTGGTTTCCAACCTGTTCTCAGCTGTCATGTTTAGGAAATCAGTGTTGCCACCCACGTTTAGCTGATATGTTTTCTCAATCTTTACTCCTCTGGAAACCAACAGATCAACGAGTGCCCGATGGATTATGGTCGCTCCAACTTGACTTTTGATGTCATCACCTGCCGCGGACAATCCCGCATCTTCAAACTTCTTTGCCCATTTTTGTTCGCTGACAACGAACTCAGGAATACAATTGACGAAAGCGCAGCCAGCTTCAAGGCAAGCTTTGGCATAATGTCTTGTTCCATGAAAGCTGCCAACGGGTAGAAAATTTAGCAACATATCAGCTCGGCTCTCTTCAAGGACGTCTCCCACATCTACAGGGTCTTTATCTTCGCTATAGGCTTTGAAAGGAATTTTCATGTGCGTGGCTACTCCGTCAAGTATCGGTCCAGGAAGCACCTTTACACCTAGGTTAGGCATGTTGGCAAACTTCACACAACAGTTGGGCCTTGCGAAAATAGCTTCACTCAAGTCTCGCCCGATCTTGAGCTTATTCACGTCAAAAGCCGCTACAAACTCTATGTCTCGAACGTGATATCCCCCAAAGTCTGCGTGCATTAAGCCTAGGCCCTCTGAATCCTCCTTGGCGTCTTTGTAATATTTAACACCCTGAATAAGAGCCGAAGCGCAATTACCTACTCCTGCTATTGCAACTTTAATTTTCATATCTTACACCAACTAACGTAACGATCCGGGCCACCATATTATGCGGAAGGGGTGCTAATAGTGGCGCGGAGAGGTATAGCAATCGAATCGGTTTGATTTTTATTACCGATAAGGTAACCCTAATATACCCCCCTGCAAATATAAACTTTACGAAAAACTCTATAGAACAGTGATCTGAAAAATGGCAAGAAAAATTGTTAGGGTAGTTCATGAGTCCAAAATCATCAAAATACTGGCAGATCCCGTACGTAGAGAGATACTGCGTCAACTGAGACATGAGCCACAAACTCAAACTCAACTCGCTAGAAAATTGAATCTTACCAAACCTTCAGTGAAGCATCATCTTCAGTTGTTGAGCAAATCGAGACTCATCCGAGTTGCGCGTAGTAAGGTGGAATCCCATGGAATACTCCAGAAGTATTATGAGACAACCTCAAACCTGTTCATAGAAGACTATGAGAAAACTCCTCTTCATCTACAAAAATACTTTCTTCAGTTCCACATAGAACGGTTACGTGGTATATTAAGCGTCTTCCAGCTCGTGGGGAAGAGGCGGGGAGAACCCATCAAGGTAACCTCCCATGAACTCAAAGAGCTGGCGCAGGAGATTGCGAGGCAAACGGTCAAGGTCGGAAAAAGATACGAAAAAACGGAAGCATCCTTGAACAGGGAAACACTACTAATTATGATCTACAGCGAAGCGCTTGAAGAGGTTATGAATAAAAGCGAATGGAAGGACTTTTTTGATTTGATTGCCCCGACCGCGAGTAGAATGCCAAAAGCATCCTCAGGCGATTGAGCGATGGTTCCTTTAATTGAATAAGAGGGTTACGGCCATCGTCTTAACAATTGCGGCTGTTGGTGCAATCGCCTATTTCGCAAAGCAATGGGGCGTTCTTCAAGAGTTAGGAGCTTTAGACTTTGTTACCTCAGAAAATATGATCTTGGCTTTGAAAGCGATCATCGTTTTAGTCGGGGCGATCGTCGCCGATCGACTGATTGGAAGAGCGATCAAGCGGTATTCTAAGAGGATCGGGTTGATGGAGCACATAGAGAACATGTTCAAGGTGATGGCGCGAATCCTCATATTTGCCGTAGCTATAACAATCATTCTCCCAGTATTCAACATAGACACTGGCGTCATTTTGAGTCTCTCTGCTCTAGGTGGCGCAGCCATAGGTTTCGCCGCTACACAGACCGTTGGAAATTTCCTAGCTGGATTGTACATCATGATATCTAGGCCCTTCACAGTATCGGACTACGTGAAGATCGGCGATATGGAAGGCCAAGTTAGAGAGATAACGGTTAACTACACGAAAATCTACATGTCTACCCACAACCTCATTGAGATCCCCAATAGACAGGTGTTGGACAGCCGAATCTTGAACTTCTCCAAAGAGGACATAGTTGACTATACGTTCAGGGTGGGCTTTCCACCTACCCTTCCTGGGGACATTACCAATACGGAGTTAATCCAAAAATGTATTGCCCCGGTTATTGACTCTTTCTACAATAAGCACAAAGAAGTGTTCGTAAAGAAGCCTGAGCTTACCATTGCTACGGGTTGCACGGGTTACATGGGAAGCGTTGGACTAGACAGGCTTCAGAGAACTTTTGCTGTGAGGGTTTTTTTTAAAGAGAAGGACGTTGAAGGATTCTATGACCTACAGCGCAAACTTCTAAATGAGATAATTAAGAACTGGGATAAATACAGTAAAAAAGCCGCCAAAGATGTCTAGTTTAGAGGGCACTAACGTCTTGTGGAATCTTGCTTAGATATGCTTTTATCCGATGTAGATGGCAGGGCGGTACGGTCTGGCTAGTTCAGCCTTCCTTTTAGGGTCGTAGCGCTGCGGGTCTTCCTCACTATAGACGTGTATCTTTGCGTTGAATTCTCGTTCGAAGAAGCTTTCCGCCTCCCTAAGCGTTTGCTTTTCATCGATGCTCCCTATCTTAAGCCGTCTCTGTCTTTTGTCGTCGGGCATCTGGTTGACTTCATCGACAATTTGGCGGGCGAATCTTGAAACCTTTTTCGCCATCCCCTTCAAGTCTGGATGCGTCATCAGTTCTTTCATTAAGTCGCCTAAGGCGATCTTCGCGGAAATTGACTTTTTCAGTGCTGTCAGGTAGACCTTCCATTTCCAAGGCGCGGCGGAATAGTAACAGATTTTCTTTGGCACCATTTTTGTTGCACGAAGTATGTTCGAAGTGTCCTCCAGCACGTTTTTAATTAAATTCTCAGTTTCCTCAGCTCGAACGTTAACTTTCGTTTCATCGTATGTCGGCCATTCAGCCAAGGAAACAAAGCCTTCTCTTCCCATCTTGTTCCAGATTTCCTCGCAGACGTAGGGTGCAAAGAGGGCCAGCAACCGTATCCAAGTCTCTAAAGCCTGCCTCAGAACTTTTGAATCGGTTTTTTCCTTCCTTCGAATATACCAACGGAAGTCGTTCCAAACCTCGAAGAGCGCGTTCTCTGTGGCTGTCCTAGTCTTCAGTATCTCCATGTTTTCTGTCACGTTCTTGATTCGATGCTGCAACATACTGATCAGCCACTCTTCCAGATGCCCAGTTTTCTTTTCTCTCGCCGTTTCGATTATGCTGTTGGCTAGGTTGTAGAAGCCTCGAAGCTTGACTCTAACGTCACGAACGTTTTCGCCTCTCCAGTCTGGGTCATCCATTCCCTCCCCACCCAACAGCAACGCACAGCGTGTGGCGTCGGCCCCGTACTGATCAATGGCGCCCCTCAGCGTTACGAAGTTGCCCTTTGACTTTGACATTTTTTTGCCCTCAATGCTTAGAACACCGTTTACGCCAATGCCTCTAGGCAGATGTTCTGGAAACAGCGCCGCGTGATGGAACAGGAAGAAAGTTAGATGGTTTGGAACCAGTTCTTTAGCAGAGACTCTTAGGTCTACCGGATACCAGTATAGGAACTCGCTTCGCATCGACTCCAAAACCTCAGGGTCCATATTCGATTTCTCAGCCACTTTTTCGACATCGCCTTTGCCATAAAACAGGTAGTCGAAAACTTCACGGGTCAGTTGCTCCGGCTTTAGGTCGTACTGTCTTATGTGCTTGTTTATCGTGTAGAAGGCCATGTACACAGTGGAGTCGGTCAGCGTTTCAACGATCCAGTCTGGGCTCCAGGGCATGGGTGTGCCCAAACCGGTTTTTCTTGCGCAAGGCCACTCTCTTAGCCAGTCGATGATGTTGAGGAACCATTGTACGGCTGACTTTGGGTAGACAGAAGCTTGATTCAGCGCTTCCTTGGCCTTTTCCTTCCAAGCTTCGTCTGAGTATCTCAGAAACCACTGGTCCTCAAGCACCTTAACTATGCAAGGGGTTAGACACCGACATACGACTGGTTGAGGCAAATCGTACATAGAATCGGCGATGCCCTTCTCCTTAAAGTCTTGAATCAAAGTTTCCTTCACTTCATAAACCATTCTTCCGGAGTACTCGCCGCAGATGTCCTTCAGCACACCGCCGTGAAACTCCTTTTTGTAAAGCAATTTCGTCGCTTCTTCAGCCTTAGGATCATACTGATCCTTCACTCCCATCCGTTCCACCAGTTCTACGGCGGGGTGCTCTCCATAGTCCTCCACGCGAATCATGGAAATAGGCTGTATTTTCTTCACCTCGTCAGGGTCGATACCAAACTCCTTAAGTAACTCAGGCTTTCCCTGCAAGTCTCTCAAGGCCACCCAATCAAAAGGCGCGTGGGAGGGGACACTGTAGACAACTCCAGTTGCGTTCGAAGGGCTTACGAACCATCCCGGCAGAATCAACATTTTTCTGTCGCTTATGGGACTCACAAAATGTTTTCCAATGATCTCTCTGCCCTTGAATCGACCTACGATCTCGACCTTTCTTTTTTGCTCCTTCAGTTTATTAGCGGCAATCTCGCTGATAATCCACTGCTCACCGTTGACGCGGGCTTTGACGTAGTCGGCATCGGGATGTATAAACATGTTTGTAACGCCGTAGATGGTTTCAGGTCTGAAGGTTGCTGCGGGAAGATAAGTGTCTTCCATTCTGAACTTCATGAGCATGTATTCTTCGGGTACGACTCCTTCTCCCTCTTGGCGGTCATGATCTCCTGTGGGGCTTTTATCGTGGGGACACCAAACCACCGGGTATGTTCCTTGGATAATGTATCCCATTTCTCGTAACTGCTCGCACTGCCACTCGATAAACTTGCTGAACGTTGGGCATAGGGAAGTTGTGTGAAATTCCCTTCTCCAATCTATCGAAAAACCCATTCGCCTTACAGCTTTCCGGCTCTCCTTCGTGTAATATGAAGCCATGTAAGCCGGGTCAACGAACTTTTTCAGATTTTCCTCTGAAACGCCGTCGATCTCTCTTAAGGCTCGGACGAAATCTTCATCTCCACCTTTAACTCGTTCGCTTGCGCCAGCTATGGTCTCTCCAGTCCAGTGCCAAGCCCACGGAAACAAAACGTTGTAGCCTTGCATTCTCTTGAACCGCGCATAGGCGTCAACGCGGGTAGCCGTGAAGCCGTGTCCCACATGTAAAGGGCCGTTCATGTAAGAGAAGGGGAAAGTGACCATGCACTTTCTTCGG
>Ga0224511_10003778_pt1 | contig 11106 bp, 6 predicted proteins | sample SF_May12_sed_USG_2_FD_169988 | JGI IMG/M metagenome (GOLD analysis project Ga0224511, IMG submission 169988) | Sediment microbial communities from San Francisco Bay, California, United States - SF_May12_sed_USGS_8_1 | ecosystem: Environmental > Aquatic > Marine > Sediment | place: USA...
TTATGGGTGTCAAGGGGCATTCCTTTCTTGGGAATAACTCAGGGCAAATCTTTATCAAACTCGGCTTGATCAAAAGCTATTGTGTGTGCCACCGCCACTAATAGATTAAGTTCAAGTGTAGTGTTCGGCCATTTCCCTTTGTGGACAGTTGACTATAGACGTCTAGCTATAACGGTTGTGACCGTGACGACATACACTAGCATGAGCATTGATACATTTATGCTTTGAAACTAATATAATATATATAACCGTCATTATGATTAGTAAGTGATTAGATTATGCAAGGCCCAAAATAACATAACTGTAACATGACTGCACAATCATGTAAAAACACATTAGTTACACATATGGAATAGTTATCAGTTATGGATTACAATAAAAAGTGAAGAGATGTTAAGAACAATGTTGTAAAGAATTTAGACATGTCAAGTGAAAGGGCAGCATCACAAAATGTCTGTATAAACACATATAACAGCACAAAACACGCAGAACACCAACACAATTCTTTGTGTCATGTTTCCCTGGCGTATGTATTAAATCCTTGTGCAAAATACAGGCGTGAAACAACACATGTCAATGACGGCACAGCGTTACATGTATATGGTTTATTCAAAGCGTCTCACCGCCGTTGCATGAAACACTTGTGCCACTCATTGATGGTTTAAATCTCCGGTATATTTTTATACAGAAAAAGAATGTAGATTCTAATAGTTACACCAGGTACCTTTTGAGCATTGTTGAGTGCCACTCGTACTTTATAAGCGAGTCCTTCGACATCGTATATAGATAAATGCATAATATTACAAATGGGCGACATTGTGAAACCTACAATTATACCAAGGATCAGACCAAATTAATATTCGACAGCACAAACGATAACATGCCTGAGACAGTATGACAGTTCTATTTGAGCTCACGCACTGCTTTATGTCAAGAGAGACTGTGTCTAATTTTTATTAACAGTATCAGGCAATCTAAGGTCGTTGTATTCGCGTAGTTTTGAATATTGGGATTGATGATTGATAAGCACCGAGAGCCAAAACATAGAGGTCTATAATCTCAACATTCATCTGGATTTTAAGAAAAGCATGTTTTACGACTTCTTTCTAACAGCATTTTTAATTGATTTGAGTTCTTATTCATTATCGCAAGAAAACGACAAAAATATATTGAAATAAATGATTGTGAATCATGACTATTTTTTATTTCATCTTTCGTTTACATGTATGTACATTTGTTGAAAGTAAGTTGATTTTTTAGATCATGTCCATTGTTGCAACGATTCTGTCAATTAACTTTTGTTTGAAGTGAATTATCTTTAGTTTTATAGGTATCATTCTTTGTTCCATTCTTTTAAAAGACCAGACACTTATACCGGTACATTTAGATTTGTTCGAGTTCAACTGTGCAACAATAAGCACAACAAATACAAATGCAGAGTTAGTATGCCAATGACCTTGTTATACCCTTGCAAATAAGAGTCAATGTATGTGTATTGTGACAAATGAAAAAAGCAGTATGATATATGTTTATTTTAAACTACGTTTTACATTCGTTTCATCTTTATTATTACATTTTATATTTTACATAAAATGCAGTATCTAACGATATATTATTTCGAACGAGTTATTCAGAAACAGTTAATATCAATCTCAGATTTCAAACTTGAATAGCGGCAGACTATTTTAAAAGCTTTTTCAATGTCGGTTTTCATTGTATGCTCTAAATGCAGTAAAACTCATTTATTAAGCAAACATTTCGTTATTGATATCTATCAAGTGCCGGGAACAAGTGTGTGCTACAATTGTATGGTTGTATCCATTAGTGTGGGGACGATTGTTGATATGGTTGCACTTGTTTTGTCAACGCACAAATACAGTTAATTCCGCTTATACAAAACCCGCCTGTAAAGAGCATCCGGTAATATGGAACTGATTTCCATGGTCCCGACGAGTCCCTTATACGCAGACTTTACTGTACTATAATGGTTAAAGAGGTTTGATTCTCGGTACATTACTCAATTAAACATAATCTACTGCAACAATAATCTGAACAGATAAAAACTACATGCCACCTTTTAACTGTGGTAACACACGAAACAAACACTTTAGGTTTCCAAAGAAACACCGGCTGCGAATTTCTTCACCTTCACCTTAAAATAAATGTCATAAATTGCTGGTTACGTTCTGCATGCTGACACGATAACGGTCTTGACGTAAGACAAATGACACACTAGGCACTCTAGTGACAGTATTTCAAACAACAAATAGAAAGTTACAGTACAGTCTAGGACTGTTGCATGCGAAGTGAACGAGGTCTACACGGTTCACTATAATTCTGAAATCAGAAAATGTATAGCCCATCCTACAAAGAAAAAATACCCATTAGTGGTAATGTGAAGAAGCATTTGTTTTATTTACTAGACAGTGCTTTTTCGAATTCCGTAGGGCGGCATCTTAATTCCTGATGCGAAAGGGAGATATGGAATTGTCATTGTGAAAAATAATTCTATTGGTGTCAAGGGGCATTGCTTTTTGGACGGAATAATAAGAAAATAGTAAACATTCAGAAATAAGTGTTAGTGCGCGCACGCTCAAAAATTTAATTTGGGGAATGTACAGTTCCCATCCTTCGTATACAGTTGACAACATAGTTCTAGAATATGCTATGGAGTTGACAACATTGATTATTAGATCTACTAGCATTGTCATTTTATTAAGAATGTACAATAATTATGAGACTTACCAAATGAAAATTAAATGTTATTATTTAGTAATATAAATTGAAGAGATGTTTAAATAAAGAATGTTGTAAACAATGTAAATATGTCAAGTTTAAGGGCACCATGACAAAATAGCCCGTATAAAAACTAACACACAGAACGACACAAAAACACGTACAACATCATGACGCAACAGACATTTAGAAAAACTATATATATTTGTGTTTTTCGGATTTTTCTCTTTTTTTCTTTTCTTTTTTATTTATATAATACAAACATCTCGCCCCGAGAATGAGATATATACTATAATGTTTTGTTTTTGTTTAAACCTATAAAACTCTGTGCATGGTCATAATGTTCGTTTAGTGCAGAAAACATAAACACATAGCGTATTGTTAATTATCGACTGAGTCGACAACCTAGAGGGTAAAAGTATCAGCGTTAGTGAAATTATCCCAGCACAATTGATCGCTTCTTTCAACAATCGGATTATCGTTGCTGCTGTAAGAGCACATGAACGGCTGGGCCGGGAGTGATCGAGGGGCTCAATTATTGCCGAGTATCCTGACACGCTCACACTGTGATGTAGTGGAGTTCATTTCAGGACATCGCTTTCTGGTGTTACTTATTTTCTTGCATTTTCTTCTTTCACGGTCTCCATGACATAACACTAAGCTTTTCTGCTATAAACTATCATTCACTGTCAGTGAGAACAAAGACAATGATTAAAATGGTTAATGCTTATCATATATTTTTAACAACAAATATTCATTAACCGTGTTGTCCTGTTGTGTAATGAAGTTGGAAATTTCTTAGATTAAATACAACCAGTAACAAAGGCGCACTACTGTGCAAACTACAAATATTCCACAAAACAGACACGGTTCATATTTGACAGCATAAATGGTAAAAGCCTTAGGCAATATGACAATTTTATTTGAACAAATGCACAACCTTATATCAATGGAATGAGTGCCCATTTTCTACTCACAATTTAAGTCAATCAAGAGGGATTGAGTCTTCGCGTGTTTTCGAATATATTGAGAATGACTATTGAAATGCACTAAACTCCATCTTCGTTCAATGCATATGTATTCAAGACAAACACGTGTTTGGTATTAACACGTGTTAATCACCTTAGTATTATTATTGATCTTTGTTTTATTGATCACCATCAAACATCGTTTTAAAAAATGCGAATGGAATGTGTTGCCTTTCTCCTGACGTTTTGCACAATCTCATTTATGTAATCTTTTCAATTACAAGGCAGTAATATCTCTTTATATGGGCTTAAACATCTGTGAAAAAATAGTGCAACATAGGCACACGAAATCCAAATGCAGTTTTTATTTATATTTCGTTCTTGTCGCGGTTCAAAATAAAAGTCGTTTTTTTATTTAGATCCATAGCATATTATATCAGATTATCATATTATTGTTCGAGTTATTTCGTCTTTGATTCTATATTATGGTTCACATGCATATAATATATCTCTCTTTCTTTATAACTGATAACATTTCTTTCAGAAAATCCCCATTTTCAGACGTCATAGTTTCTTGAATCGCGGCATGCAATTTCAAAAGCTACTGTTGGCTTTACATGTCAGAAATCTCATTTATTAAACAAACATGACAGTATCGATATCTCCACTGTGCAGGAGTCTTGTTGGCGTTAAGTTATAACGTTATAAAAATGATTAATAATGGATTCTTGAAAGTTGAGACAAGTTTCACTCTAACCAAGACCACGACTCTTCATTTGATGTATTCAATTTAACAATGCTATGACGTTGGTAGGAATTGACAATTTAAAATAACGATGTTTGGTGTACACATGGTAATACAATGTAATTCATTTTACCAAGCATTATTATATTGAAAAAAAGGTTAATGGTAATGTGTCAAGTTTCGCGTCTTAAAATCTCGTTCTGACGTTGCTTCACGTGTAAAGGAAAGGCAATTGGTCAAGAATACGCCGGCATAGAACTTAATAAAATCAGTGAGAAGGTTAATTTAGCTTAGTTATTTAACCTTCAAATTGTAAAAAAAACACGTTTAATCAAACGAAGGACTCAAGGAACATCTAAGGTATCAAACAAAAATGATGTAACGGTGCAATGTGCGTTTAAATAATAAAGCAGCAAATACATACACGTATAGGACAATTATCTAAATATTAAAACTAGATCGAATTTAAATAGTAGAGCAGCTATCACTTGATTTAAGTGAAAATGAAACGGTAAATTGCACATGCTTTCTATAAGCAAAACCACTTGCGAAGACAAGTTATCGTTAGTCATGTAATCGTTAACAAACGTGACCTTTCTACAATAACTTGATAACGAAATAGTATTATTTGAATACAAGTGTATGCTTTTTGTCGTCTCTTTTTGTAAACAAACTCATCATCGTTTTCAAGAAAAATCCGATATAGTAAAGCCATACATATCTTAACAAAAAAGAAATAATAATATTTCGGCCTTAATGACTTTACCATACTTGGATACTTGACAACAGACCGTCGGCTAGTGATGAATATTTTATTCCCATTCCTAACGTTCAAATATGTCATTGCTGATAATGAGGAAATGTTGCAAATTATTTTAGTAGAACCACCTGGTTGTTGGAAGTTATAATATTTTGCCTAGACTGGCAAATATATACCTTATTTGAGAAATGTTGTCGTCATTTTATAGACACGTGATATTTCATATAAAAGTTTAAAAATATGTTGACCGAATAGAATCAATAAGTGTTTGATAATTGAGTGTTTAATGTGAAAGAAATGTTTATAAATAAATAATTAAAATAAAATAAAAAAATAAAATAGTAACGTTTGAAAAATTTCGTGACAATAAGGACATTTATAGTTATAACAAACATATATATTTTGAATAGAAAGTTTTTCATCTGTAAGCGTATGTATGTTTGTTATTATTGTTAAAGCCGTATTAGACAACGGGCTTCAGCTAAGATTCCAGATCATAATTCTGTCGAATATACAATCTCAAACTCCCAGTGGGGACACTAGCAATCACACAATATTTCCTAATTCCACATAAAGTCACTGCTTTCTTGCAGGCGGCATCTTAAACCCCGATGTGAAAGGGGAAATATGACATGTTCATTGTCACGAATGATTTTATGGGTGTCAGGGGACATTTGTTCTTTGGAAGACTTCTGAGCGAAGCATGATGAATCTTGCTAAATCAGTAACAATTGTTAGGCCGTGCCGTCGCTAATAAATATAGTTAACAACGCAATGACCACTCATTATCCCTTGTGTATAGTCGACCTGGCATTTCGAGACATATGGGTGTAGGCGACTTAAATGGTAGTTATTGTAAGTGTGTTAGTACACGTATGTGTGTTCGCTCAACCTACAAACAAACCTTTAAATATTGGGATTGAATGTCGAGCATACTGCCATGAAAAGAACTGTTAACAGCAAACTTGTTTTAATGTTAGGTTACATTTCAACGCCACACTTTGTTTGTAAGTACATTATGTATAGTGAGTCCTTATTACAGCATATGTGTATCAAAGCGGCGCAACTCCAGTAAATGCCGATTCCCCGCAACATACGGCATTGCGGTTCTTGTTGGGTGAAGAGCCTTTTAGTATACAATAACAAAACCGCGTGGTGGTTTGTGTGCACAGGACAAAATAATACAGCTTTATAACCCCCGTTGTGGAATAAAATCATGGTAATTATTAAACTACTGACAAATACTGCTAATCAATTTAGTTTAAAAACAAATACATGCCGTTAATCGGTCAGAAAATAGTAAATATGTAAAACGTTCAAATATGCAATACCATTTGAAAGCAAAAGGGGGAATGCACACTTTTGAGCAGTATCGACATTAATTTTGAACATGTACGCTTGAGACATAAATAAAGGTCTAAATAAATATGAAATAAATACAAATAATATTCATTGATGCCAAACTGATGATTTTGTCAGCGCTCGCTTCGCTCGCAACACTGGCTCATATTACCTATTGTAATAACTTCAGTTTAAAGATGTTAAATATAATGTGTGAATGCCTTTCTCTCCAGACCGATACTAAAGAACAACTGCCCCGTGGAACCATTTTCATGCGTAAACTCATTTAAGGCCCAGGTACGCCCCTGCGGTTTATACTACAGTAAATTTCGTTTATAAGGAAGTCATCGGGACCATGAAAATATGTTTATTATAAACGTATATTGAACTAGTTACTTGGTAAAGATAAGAGATTGGAAATCATTTTAATAACCGGAATTTTCTTATAAGCGGGTTTTCTTATAAGCGGACTTTACTGTAATGATGCATTGGGATAATTTAGTTTCAGTCTGGTATCCGTCATTTTTGGACAAGTTATTTCTTTTGCTTTATTGACATGTAAAGTGTATTGTTCACGATGTATATTTGCCAAGGGCCGTTGTCTGATGAAATGGTTTTATATAAACATGTAATGTGTGTAAACCATTGCAGACTGATTCTTAGGTATCTCGGTTCACTTATGTTCTGGTAATTATTCATACATTTTTTGTCTTTTATCTTATCAATACTAATTGAAACACACTAACAAAAACAAAGATTCATGAAACCTTATCGGAAGTTGACCTCAGCTGACGTATTCCCTCTCCAAACTCTCATGTTTGGCTCTAATTGATTATCAACAAACAGCGCAACCTCTGTTTAGATACCGCAATTCAAGCTGACTGAGGCATTGTTTTCTCCGAATCTTGATGTGTAATTAGTACCGACATTTACTCGGCAGTTCTCGTTTTTCGTGAAGAAATGTTCGCCATCACCTGTCTCACACGAATCAACGTGCCGGAAGATCGCCGGCTTCTTTACGTCACGTTGTGACGAGTGGGCTGGGGTCTATGCCCTGGTTACACTACACCAACTACTACATGTACAACTGTATATACATGTATTTTAAACAAAAACGACACCAGAATAATTATATGGTCACAGGTTCTGTAATTATAAAACAACATTTAAATTCAATATGAACCATTTAATATTTTTTCTTGATAATATGATACCTAATAGACAATTTGATACCATAATTGCCATATTTTAATAGAATTTGTGAAAAATAAGACACTTTTTACAAGTCATAGGTTGGCATATTTTTGGCTATTTCGAGTAGTGACCCCATAAAATGTAAAAACTCGCCATAAATTATTTATTTTACGGTAAAAATCTTTTAAATTTTGCAAACATGTCTAGAATTAAGTATAGAATAAATATATTATAACATTTCAAGTGTCCTGTTTTATGACAATTAGGGATCTAAAGCCTTAAGGAGTTAGTGAATTCTATGAGACACAGTGATATAAGGGATTCGTATGGCCATCATGTCGAGAGCGTAATTAACATGCTCGATTAATTTAAAGTAATTACTTGCAAAATAAAATATAAGTTATAATATGCACGCCTACAATTGTGTTTCATATTATATTTTGCAGTACTAAGACGTCGATGTAGAGATATTCATATAACGCATTACGTGTTTATTTTTTATCCGACAAATATATTTTTTCCCCAGCACTCGATCTGTATTGATAAATTTAACTCATGTTCCCACAAAATACACTTAAATTGCGCTTAATACCCTTAACCTTAATTTTCTTTCAAGTAAATCAAGCACACTTAAGTATTGCTTAAAAAGGACCCCGTTCTATTTTCATGTAACCACCGTGGCTGCAGAAGTTTTATCTATTTTCTAACTATTGTGTTTTATCGCTCATCAACTATTATATATATCGCGAAATTAGACCAAGTAAATGCTTGAACTATTTAAACCAAGCATTATTGTATTGTATACGTTGAAAAAAATGAACCAAATACATATCACACATGTTGTAAATATTCGATGTTTGCGACACTTTACCTACGCGTTAATATCTGATATTACAGTAGTTCCAAGATTGTGCTTTTTAGTTGGTCCTGAGCAGACTGTGCTTTAATTACTGTTCGTCCATAGCCTATTTAAATATAATTTACTCTAGCCATACTGATATTTAAATAGCCCAATATTTTTGTTGTTGTCATTATTCATACAATTCATATTAGAAATGCGTTAACTTGCACTAATTTTGATTTTGGTTGTGTTTTTGTTACGAACAAATAATTCCACAATCAGTAGTGATGTTAATTTGTTTTTTGTTTAGCATTTTACTTCATGATTTAAATCGACCGGTCGGGCTATGTTGTATACAGTTCTAATCGACCGACCGACCGTTTACTCGACTCGGGCATTGGGCTTATAGACTTATTGGCAGACTGGTTCTGAGACGCTACTCCACATTTTACAAGACGTCGGTACTCTGGGGGAGGATACCATAGACGCGTGCAATGTGGTTGGGATTACGGCGAGTTAACAACATCTGTCAAACAGTTTGGGGGAAGGCAGGATCAATATTGATACAAAAGAATGGTCTGGTTTCTACTAATTTCTCTCAAATGTTCGCCTGTTTGAGGTTTCGATGGAGTTCGCGTGTAATTGCACGGATTTGTGTTCTGCTTGACTGTTGGTATGCCTGTTGCGCTGACTCAGGGGTTGCACGTGCGAGCCTTGCCGTCACTGTGTGGGCGGAATTAATTGATTCGACATTTCTTGCGGTCTTTCATGATGTAACTTGTGTTTGCATGTACAAAAAATAGTAAACAGAGAACAAGGAATTGATTAACAAGGGGGCGTTTGGCTGTTATTTGCCTGTAGATTATCTTGCAGTTGCACTTGAAAAGTGATTCAAACTTTAGCTGAAAGAGTACATTCTTTGTTATGGCTGGAAGTCGAGTAAGTTGATGTTTAATATGTATTGCGCATACAGGCCCACTCCTTACGCAATGGATGGAAAATACATCCTCTGCTCTGACTAACTTTCCAAGAAAGTACATAATTATATTATTCAATCGAAATTTAAAAGATTGATTCGGTGTTCATCAGTTTAATTTTTTTTTTAATTTAAATTTTTTTTATAACCATCTGATGTAATATTTTGGCCGAGTGTCTTTTAAATTAAAATTATATATTAAAAAATACTGTTTTAAACATTACAATCCGTGTCTGAAAAAAGAGTTTTAATGTTGCAATTAATTCAAATGATTCTTATACGTGTAAAATGTGCACTAGATTGGTGTGCTTGGTTTTGGTTGAACGTACTTTTTAATAAGCATAGCGTGATTTAGACATTATACTATTATTACTTGAAAATTCTTCATTTTGCAATATGTGTCAGTTTTTTAGGAAAGCGATTTTAGTTTTACAAGAGGCCATTTTTTTAAAGGAAATATATATAAGTTTAGCATTAAATTATGGATCGTTAAAAGTGTTCAGTCATTAATATTGCAAAATGTGTGTATAAAATATATTATATAGGAAAACAATACACGTATCTTTATTTATTGTGGTAGCGTATTGCGGTTTTGTAATAAATATTCCTCTAATAGCTTTGTAGTATTTTATAATATTCAAGGTATTAAATAATAAGTAAAAATAAATAACGTATTGTTTTTACTTTATTTTACGTCACTTTTGATACACATGTATTGTTTACAATGTGATTTAAATAACACATTTCTGAATTTTCTATAAAAAAAAGAAATGGAAATGTAAGAATGCGATTAATTTAATGCTGCAAAATATCACAAATGTGTGTCTGCCTCATTTCACAATAACATAGTTGCATTCGGCGGCATTGATCTTCATAATCAACGTGTTCGCGTTATGTGTGGACAGTAAATTATTTCAAAATTATATAAACTATTTTATTAAGGAAACATAGGTACTTTATTAACATCATTTTGATGTATGCGAACCAGGTAAAAATATCATGTGTTTTAGTAATGACTCAGTTCCATGAATGGAGATTATTGTTCCCTAGAACCTCAATGGATAGTCGTGCCCACAGAAGTATTCGAATTAACTATCTATATCTATTTATCTACTAGGCTATTCTAAAAGGCTTGATCAAGCAGATATATAGAATCCTAAAAACAATTAGTGTTCCAGTTTAAGACAAGACTGTGGAAAAAATTGTTTAGAAATATTTATATTAAGCTCAAATCTGACTACCGGCAGTTATAGGACATTTAATATTTTTATAGTCACTGCTCAAAATGAGTTATGTTGGCTTTGCTTTGAGTCTAAACTATGACATGTTGAACGCGACTCGTAACCCGGGCCTAGCAACCGCCACAACAACCACATGGCGACGACCGACGACCCTGCACGCGCACCGGAAACGTTTACCTGACAGGGCCGCGGTACGGGGCGAATCAACATGCTGTTGTCATTGATTAGCTGTCGAGGCAGCATGTGGCGCCGATAATTCACCTTTTTAAGTCTATTGTGGCCACATATTGACGGTGAATTAACT
>Ga0224511_10003779_pt1 | contig 11105 bp, 12 predicted proteins | sample SF_May12_sed_USG_2_FD_169988 | JGI IMG/M metagenome (GOLD analysis project Ga0224511, IMG submission 169988) | Sediment microbial communities from San Francisco Bay, California, United States - SF_May12_sed_USGS_8_1 | ecosystem: Environmental > Aquatic > Marine > Sediment | place: USA...
ATCATTAGGTTGTACTAAGTTTTAGTAATTAGATGCCAGTTTTTCCTATTTGACCCATTTGAGCCGTAATTATTCGAGTGACCGATATTCACTTTTTGGAAAAAGACCACTCGCTATTGCTACAATGAATGCAGAGTTGCCCCCTTTAAGAATGGGGAATACAACTTCGAAAGTGCGTCTACCCTCGACCGTGGCTTAACCCCTTTCATTTTGCGACTCCTGAAAAAATTCAGGAGTTGTGCAGATATCGGCCTACTGACTGACTCATTCTGCGTTTCCCAGTGTGTGTCATGAGAAGACTTTCAGCTTGCACTCGTGTGTCCCCATGGAGAAAGGAGGGTTACTCTATGAGTGGGCTTCCTTTATTTATTAATACGATCCGAATCTGATAAGTTTTTGCCTTTGTCCTTGCAGGAGAGATCCCGGTATATGGTAGTGGTGATCGTAATCGCCGCCCTACCCCGGTGGCCTCTGTGGACCCGTATCAGTACGCCGATGCCGCCACTCTGCGTAACCAAGCGTTCAATCAGGAGTTGTCTGCAGACATGTTTAGGGACCCGCTACAAGGAGCTCCTCGGCGTAGTGCTTCCAGACACGGCGAAGCACCCCCACCACATTACCAGGGTCCAGTCAGTCCGTATGGTATGGGTGATCGTCAACCGCAGCAGCCACGACAACCTATGCACATGGGCGGCGCGTTTGAAAACTACGAGCAAGTGAGTACCTGGATGTATAGATCTACTGGCAGAAACTAGTGGAATGAGGCACATCTATATTACACTGTTCACCGATGCTTGCAGACTCTACCATGCCTTAGTAATTGGTGTTATCTTATGTTTATATCCCGTACCTCGTTGTTTTTACAGGCCGGTAGACAGGCTGCGCAAGAGTTTAGACATCGCGACATTCGGTTGAATGATCCCCACTACTGCAATCAGGAGAACTTTGTTGTCTGCTCAGAGGGAGCCGTTCCATACCAGCAGCCCTTCCAGCCTTCCTTTCCACCACCGCCCACCAGTAACCTGCCAAATCTCAGCGTGAGTTATTGTCATGATCTAACGAACCCAAAGTCACTCACCAAGTCTGATCACTCTACTATCTCAGAGATAAATATATGCGCTGAAGTGTAGATTCTTTTACCTGAGAGATTCCCATGAAATTACACCCCGGTTAATGTAACCCGCGTCATTATAGCAGATGTTATAAGACCACATATGTGCGAGTGGAGATCAGGCTTAATAAGCCACTTCTTGCGTATGAAAGTGAGGTTTAGGCCAATAGTCTTTAGTCCGCGATGCTCATTGCCGATTTTGTTGAATTTTGCAGGCTTTCGGGCAGCCTAATCAGCTAGGAATGGCTCGTGGACGTGGGCGTGGAGGCCCCGCTCCGGTGATGTATCCCCCTGGGCCATCAGCGGAACATCTGCAACCGTCAAAGAAACTCTTCATGAAGGATCCCATACCCATTACCAGTAAGTCAATAGTGTAGGGAGGTAAATTTATTTAGGTTTTCCTGTTTTATGACAACTCAGTTGTTGAATGGCTTGGAGTTCACTCGTTTTGTAGAGTCTGGTACCGTGATTGTATCAGAAGTGGAGTCTCCTAGATGCTTTTATGTGCAAAACCCTGCTGCTAAGAACAAACTGCGGCAGCTGGCAAAACAGATTCTTGATCATGTCAATGCCACCCAGCCGATGTCAGACCTAAAGAATGGTGAGCTATAGTAGGTCCCTGCTGATTTTCAGTTCACCAACAAACTGTTACAGCAACAAGTACAAGACATTGCAGCCCATTGAGTTATCCCATTAGGTAACTCTATGCGGCAGCCAGGTCAGAGACGAATATGTAATATCAGAGCTTTTATATCTGTCTGAGTGAGCATCTCATTGTTCAATTTGTGTTAAAACACTTTTAGATAGAATCACCCTTTGAATTAAAATATGTCAAACGTATTTCTAGTGAACTTCTGCATCGCCCGTGGACGGAGTGGTAGCTGGTGCAGGGGGATAATCGAGAAATTACTGAGCGGAGCTAAAGCCCAAGTGTTCTTCCCGGATTATGGATATAGGCTCAAACTGGCAGCGGATGATATTAGAAAGACTTACGGTCAGTCAAGTCTTCTTTCCGAGACCATTGTTCTTGTCAAGTTAGTCTGGGGTCACACCCTCACTGAGCTTTTGTTATGTAGGTGGCCTGTTAAGTTTACCGAAGGTGGCTATCAAATGTCATCTGCAAGGCATCCAATCTCCTGATGGCGCATCTGAATGGCAGCCCGAAGCCACCAGCTTGATGAGATCCATACTGAATAATGCCAAAACTGTCACCTTACTGGTTGGTATTGTACACTGAACCCATGGGGCATTACTCATTGTATTTAATTTGTTTGTAATAACTATACTATCAATTCTCTTAACAAGGGAACATTTGCTCCGGAAAATAATTATTAATGAAAATCAAGTTTCTATGAATGCTTATGGGCTGATCATGCTATCATAATCCTTCTACTCACCCGCATAAAGTTGTCCAAATTATGGTTGGAAGTATTGGGGTCTGTGTGCTGTACATGGAGTTGTCAAGCCATGTCCGTTTTGTGGCAAGATGGAACAACTGCACTAACATTTATCTCTTCGGAGTTGTCTCGCCTTATTACAACCGCCGTTGAAGGCGATAACCCCAATTAATTATAGTTGCAATTTTCCATCTCAATAACTTTTCGTGTTTGTGTTTTTTGTTCCATTCGATTAGAAATGGGTTATGCTGTTGCATTACAAAATCACAAGCACTCATATTTCTAATACATATGTCCGCTTTCAATTTGTGTCTAGATATAGCAGTTCATAAGAATCTTCGCTTTTACTATCTCAGAATGGCTAGTATTTTATGACGCTGATTTATGTCAATCACAGAAGCTGGAGCTGCCCTGTGATGGGGACAGTACGCCTGTGGACCTGATGGTGGGAGATAATCATCCCGTACCAATTATGATGAGGGAGTTCCTCGTATTCTCAGAGCTTGCTCTGTGGGAAAACCCGACCGCACCCGATTGCAGACGACCGAAAAACGCCTATATATCACACAAACCCATCTCGGAAGGCGATGAGCTGCTCATGTGCATCACTCACTGTGTAGCTCCAGACTGTATCTATGGACAAGTGGTAAGCTCTATCATCGCTTTCTTTCACCAACTGGTTTAGAGGGTGTTTGTCCTCAGTAGCTGGCGGTCTGGAGATTAATGACTAGTTTAATTTTTGTAGCTATCAACAAATCCAGAGATAGATAAGTCACCTCAGGTAAGACTCTATAACATATAGTTATTTTAGAGAGGATAACTTTATGCTCTATAATCTATATACATATACTAGCAAATTGGCATTTGTACCACTGCCTAGCTGCATGTAATATAGAGGTAGTATGATGTTAGAAAGGTTGTTCATCCTGTATACATCCAATAAGTGTCTAGCCGGGGTTATTTTCATGATATCGCCACTGAGACCTGGTGGTGTGTTGGTAGGCCAAGGATCTCGACCCAGAGATAGTGAGACTCAGCCAGTTGATGGCCCAGATGGGTGAACGGTACAGCGATCCCAGCTCTTCACTCGTTCACAAGTTAAAATATCCTAGAACAGGTTGGTGTCACTCTGTTGTCATTTATGTAACCCCGTAAGTACGATGGGCCAATGATAGTGTATCGTAATGGTATTAGGAGTTGCCCAACCTTGTTATATTACAGGTAAGATGGGACAACTCCATACTGTAACCCATTTTCTTGAAAATTATATTTAAACCCCGGTAGACAGAGCCTTACCATTAGCTGTTAACTTTTGTTTTATCTCTAGTCCATGAACTGTATACACGGTGTTTCCCACAGGTCTGGCTGTGGCGGCTATTTTTGATGGAGAATGGTATCGTGCTGAGATCATAGCTTTGTTGCCCGGTATAATAAAAGTTCGCTATGTGGACTATGGCAATGAGGCGATGGTGGCCGAATCAGACGTGAGAGTGCTTCCAACAGAGTTTACACGTCTGCCTCAACTGGCTGTGAAAATGTCTTTATATGGCGTTGGACCGGATGGCAACAGCTGGTCGGATGCGGTAATCATGCTTCCTATCTCGACCCGATATTCACGCATAAGCTTTAGTGAACAAACAGCTTTTTCTTGGGATTGTTTTTCCCATGGATAAATATGTGTGATACATATCGCTATATCAAGTGAAAAAGGATTAACTAACCTGTAAATGGAAAACAAATATCAGCGAAAGATCAGTATGGTAGATGTTATTTATTTAGCTGTGTAGATGATAAGATAGACAATGCTTCCTGTTTTCTAGGTAATTGATCTGGTTGCTGACGCCTGTACAGACAAACAATGCAAGGTGAACACCATGACCAACAGTGATGAAGGACTACAGATTGTCATGGTTATGCTAGAAACAAGAGAGAACATAGGCAACTTACTGGTGCAGAATGCTCTCGCTGTCCGTACCATGTGAGTGCTCCCTCCCGTATGGGCACATCTCCCTGACTCATATTGGGCCGCTGTGTTTTTCCGGTATAGTTTTTCATGGAGTGACTATTTTTTGCAGTGAGACCGTGACACAAAACGAAGGTCAGTCGGTAACATGTACAGCCGTGTACACACCTTCGGAATTTTATGTCCGGGATGAAAAAGCTACGGAGTCATTCACCAGGTACGTGGCATCCAAATCAATGATTCTTTCTGCTATATGAGATTTTATGCATACGGTGGCAGCAATCCAATCCTCGATATGCACATCAATGGGCTCCTCATGCTACACCCCGATAACTTGAAACTGCCACAATGCATTAAACATTCCCACAACCTGATAGAGCTACTGTAGTATGAAGGATACGCCGGCTTGTATGGCTAGATTATTATTCATGTAGATGTCATGACCTGTCTGATTGGGTGAACACTTTCAACTGTCTTGGCCTAACAAATTCTTTTTCTGTGTCTCAGTTTATCCCAACAACTCACATCTGAGCTCGTCCACTCTGAATGTGATGATGAGATGACCTGGTCAGTGGATGACAGGTGCGCTGTCGTACATGGCTCCGGATGGGCTCGAGCCGTGGTAGAAAAAGTTCTAGACCAGAAGTGCAAGGTGTGTCAGATGCATTGTTGTACAGTTCACTATGTATCTGTATCCTAACTGTGTGATTTGATGGTTGGGTTTTTTTATAAACTGGTTGCTAGAGTGCCTACAACCATATTTAGAGCTAAATCAGAGGTTTTCGGAGTTGTCTACTTTGTTTTGTGTGGTATCAGATTAAAGAAAGTCCTCACAGCCAAACTTATGGGTAATTATGTCAATAATGTTTACCTATTCAACATAAACGAGTGGCCAAGGGTTCAATGTTTGTCCAGCGGTCTGGCTAGTTTGGGTATGAGCGTGAGGAGCGAGTGGAAAGTGCCCTTTCTTACCCAAAACATGATGAGGTTAGACAACTCCAAATAGGTCATATAGGGTACAAATTGACATACCGTTGCGGAACTGCAATCAGTTTCAGGGATTGCCTACCTCTACATTGATATTGCATTAATTTCAAAATAATATTGAGCTAATCGGACGGTGTTGTTATTGCTTGCAGGTTCTGTTGATAGACGCTGGCATCCGTAAGAGCTGTTTGCTAACCAACATGCGCGCATTACCCGAGTCCTGTAAAAGTGAGGCGCTCGCTACTCTCGCCAGTATCTCTGATGTGGTACCGGCAGGAGATTCTGATCAGTGGGGTAATACCGCCCAGGATCTCATTACGGATCTACTGCAGGACGTCGACTGTATGCTCATACCCAAGGTATTACCGTGTGGTCATACTGCACACGTTGTATGTAAACAGGATATTATTATCAACTTGTTGATAATTAACGCCAATGTAACAAACACTAGAACCTGATCACTTTGATCATCTTTGAACCGCAATTCAAGTATGACATATTTCAGTCTTGAGTTGTCTTCTAAATTTAAATTAAATAGTAAATCACTGGAATGTTTCCAATGAATTTGCAATGCACAAATCTCTAAAAGAAATCTATTTAGCTGCTGCATACTTGATTTTATGCAAAAACATATCTAAAATTTATGTGTTTCGATAAATATCATGACTAGATTGTTTCTGGCGGTGACGGCTGCAACTAATTTTGATCTAGTTTTGAAGTTGCCGTTAATATCACATGTATAACCCAGTTAATCTTTTTCAGGGACCAGCCCAGAAAACGATACCATGCGATGTTCTCATTCCTCAAGAAATTCCACATAAAGTCAAAGGTCTTCCCGGTGAAATCGAGTATGTCTCTGTTAAAGATAAGCTACTGGAGGCAGGTGTGGCTCTCCGAAAGTAAGTTTAGGCATAACGTAAACCTAGTATGCGATATCACACACCCTAATCTTTTTTTAAACAATCCCTGACAATTAAACTCTTGGTGATTTGTGTGTTTATTCGCTATGCTCGCGCGATACAGCCCTGGCTGTGAAGTGGAATCGATATGGAGAAAGTCGGAAAGATGTCTAATAGAATGAAATTTAAGCAAAGTAACGCCTGCCCTTGTCCCTGCTTTAGAGTATCCAGTGCCAACTCTAGTCCCGCCAAGCCTGTAGTAAAGAAATCAGCTACGCAGACAACAGTAAAAACAACCTGCAAGATAGTGGCCAAGACGAGTAAATCCCAGCTCACCAAGAGCCCGGGTGGAACAATCAGGAGCAGTACTGTAGATCTTCAGGTAAATGTAAAATCATGGCATTAAGGTTAAACTTTGTCTCTTCTTATCATGGTATACTCGCTATGTTCTGGTGCCCATGGGGGTTGTCGGTATCTAACAGCTCTCCGTTAGCCCCATGCACTCAGCGACCTAAGTGCCATCTTAACTTTGATAAATATGGCCACACTTTCGTGCAGCCTTCATTTGTGATAACCAAATAAACTGGAGCATTTGGTATCTAGCAGTAATCATGTATAACGGGATGTGGGTGTGCAGCGACCCAGTATGCATATGGATCATTACTGTACGAGTATTACATTCACTGATCTAGGTTTTGGACATAGGACACTATATATGTATTAATCATAGTAACAAACGGCATAGACATGTATTATGGTAACTATCCTGGGTCAGCTAGCAGGTAAAACAAATCTTGTCACATGTGAGATTTAGTAAAGCAAGGTACTCACTCATCCCACCATCAAAGCTAGGGACACGAATAAATGGACTCATTTTATCACTGCGGATAGTTACATTCCGTTGATACTAATATCCATAATTGTTAGGTGCAATCAGATGGGTCAGCAACACCAGTGGACACCACAGCTCTTCTTTCACAAGCAGCGCTACGTCTCACTCAGGAAGGCAATACTCGGTGGCGCACAGATAGCGTGGACTCAAATGAGAGCATCTCTCCTCCTCCCCTGCTCTCACCACAAGGTCATAGGCAGCCGCTGAGCTTCCTCACCTCTGACTAACACCTCCGGGCTGTTTGACATTACTCGCCGCAATCTTTCCACCTAGTCTCGTTATATTTTTGCTGTATTGTGCATTATGGTAAACAGGAGCGATATTCTGGTTAAATTATATCAGCTAGTTACTCTCCTTGCTGTATTTTTTGTTTTGTTATTTTGTCGCAGAAGACCTGATTAGTCAGTATAGGAACATCTTGGCTAGCTGTAGGTTTGACAACTTTCAGTTGCGCTCTTGGAAAATAAACCCATAGTCATCTTATCTGAGTAATGTAGATAACTGTAGTGTGTGATGTCCTTAGCTTCTTTTGCTTCCTACTAACCCCCGGTGAAGAAAACTAAATTGTAAACACACTCGATCTCTGTATGCATAATAGTACCTTTAAATTTCTAGTAGCTAGTAGCTATAGGGCACGCTTGCTACGTTGGAGCTGTGACATAAAAGAGATGAGAGGTCCAATCTTACCGAGTCTCAGCAGAGCCTATAAGAGTACTGCAGTACAGTGACTTATTAGTTATTGCTGTGTAATAATAGATCTATCACCGAGGAATGCTACCTCTATACTAGAACCTAGCGCGTTGGTGCTCAAAACCGCCGTATGTTGTTAGGTCGGTTGGGCTTTGCGGCGGGGCGTATCCACACCTGAAGCAACAACTCCAACCTGAAGCGGTCTTGTTTCGCGGAATTATTCTAGTCTTGTTTACATAGGCCCATCCGAATAACTATGCGATAGTGCTAGCCACCCACTATACCGTTGCATTTCGGAGTCTTGGCCTGCAGGTTTCACTCTGTCATGAAGTAGTCGGCGCAGTGTACGATCGGATCGAGATTGGAATGAGCGTCTCATCACTTTTACGCTCTGAATTGAGCATTTTTAACCAAGACCTAAGCAGAATTAGGCATGTTCTCTCAGAGACAGCAGATCTCTTTGATGAAATTGAGATGACAACCCAGATGAGCGGAGGTAGGCCTTCAGATGCAGGGTCACTCTTAGTCTTACACTTACACAGTTACAGTTGAGTTACTCTCACTCTCAGTCTAACACTTACAGTTAGAGTTACTCTTAGTCTTACTCTTATTCTTAGACTCAGTCAAACTCAGAGTCAGTCAGTTAGTGTTACTCGCTCAGTCAGTGACTCAGTCTGTCACTCACACTGACTCACAGTCAGTCACTCACTTCACTATTTTTTTTAGTGTGACTGTAGTTGACACTCACAGTCACACTGACTGTCACTGACTGTGTCAGTCACTCACTGCTCAGTGCCACTGTGTGGGCGATTAAGCCATTCCTTGAGTGAGTCGTTATTCTATTACATCTTTATTAGCATTATTCTGAGCCGACACCCACCTTGTCACTGTCAGTGTGTCAGTCACTCAAGTCACAACTTATCATTCTTATTAGTCATTTGATTGAATGCGGTTCACCGTTCAAGTATTCAGGTTCTTTCTTTTCTTACAGAATTCATAATCCTAACTTGAGTTGTGTGTGGTCCCAATCGGATCGTGATCAACATTACTGTCTCATCATAAGTGCACATGACTTATTTGACTAGTCAAGTCAGGCATTATTAGGACATTCATGATAATGCGCGGAGCGCTGTACCCTCTGACTAGAGATCGACTGATTGTTACTATGGTTGATGTGGCTTTACCACTGCGAAATCCAATTTCAGTTTCGATGCTGCCATGTCACAATTTTTTCTGATGCATAGTTATTAGATAAGAGTCCTACTCTACTCTCGAGTGTGACTAATGACCTAAAACTTTGTTAACATTTGGCATTACTCTGTTGAGGCTATTGGTCTCACTATACGCTTGATTTATCTAAATAACTCGACTAAAAATGCAAATTTTTCAGTTTTATCCCCATGATCAAATCTCTTGGAAGAAGCTACGCGCATGCATTTTGGCGATACGGTCTGGATGAGTGGGTATGGATTCTTTCAAGCTTGTGCTCATTCTTTTCACTAGTGAAGCTTTCTGGAGAATCTTTCACAGAAGAGGATGACCTCCAAACACTGATCGCCTGTCCGCCGTGTGTGGTTATTTTGGGCCAATCGCAGTATGCCAAGGCGAAACTCGTCAATGAAATGTTTGGCGAACAGATCTACCCCGATATTCAGGAGCATGATGCCAATCATTGGAGAATGGTTAGGTGAGCTACCCTCCCCATACAGCTTCACATTGCCCTCAACAACTTTTTGAAGAATAGTTTAATAGACGCAATGAGAATCACTGATCCTAAGGATGATAATCATGCATTGATCCTATGTCATGGTCCCCCTCCCCAATGACACTGCAAACCTTATCACCAGCTAGTCACCAGATAACGCGCATCAACGTGCTATATAAATTAAAGATAGAAGCGAAAGTTGATTGTCTCTCGGCTAACCAGAAGCAAATAATATATGTGTATGTCCCTCATCTATGTTCATTTTGCTTGTAGATTACGCTACGGTCGTCTTCAAACAGTTGGGCTGACTCTACCAGATCAGTATGAGCTGGTGGATAACCTGGCCGCTTATAACAGACCATGGAGGACTCTTCCAATGGAAGACATTATTATAAATCGCACTAAGGAAGCTAAACCAGACCCTATGGCAGTGCTGGGTAAGTCATCCAAACCCTATGGCGGTACTGCATAAGTCACCCTGACCCTATAGCAGTACTGGGTATGTCACCCAAACCCTATGGCAGTAGTGGGTAAGTCACCCAGACCCTGCACACAGACGCATTCAAACCCTCATTGATACTTAAACATAAAGTGAGATAGATGTTCAATCTTCTTTCACTCATTATACAATCATGTCATATATAAGAAAACCTGCTCGGTAGCGCATCCAGTGACTGATTTGAGTTATGATTGAAAAACTGAGTTATGATTTAAAAAGAAATTGTTCCAATGTGTGTTACTTGACCCAAATGTCAGTTGTGTGCATTGAAATATGTTAAAATGTATATGAAGTCAAACGCATGAGGTCCGCGCACAACTGTTGGCCCCACTCCAGGTCGACCTCGTATGATATAATTCTGTACGTCACTATCGTTAGCGCATTAGTTCACCACATTCCTATCGGAAGATTAGTGAAAACATAATGCACAAACACTGCAACTCCTGACTGAGATGCACTAAAAAAGTACATAGGCCTTCAGAGGACAGCGCTCCCACTTTTTCTCTTTGGAAACTCTTCTTTATTCTTGACGTAAACTCGTTCTGAATGAATTTGATTTTCTTTCAGATGTACAGTTGAATAACCCACTGATGAAGGAAGGCTTACAGATTATAATCTCACCATCAGATGGAACAGGCTTCTTGGAAATGGTCAAATCTACTACAGAAGATGTCCTGAGCAGCTGTTTGTATGCAGTATCCTCTCCAGAACTCTCCAACAAGGTATGATTATGTCCGCATGTCCACTGCAGCCATGTCCTCAGGACTCTGGCTGCAGTGGTAGCCATCCACTGCTCGATGCACAGATCACCCACTGATGATTGTAAGTCGGGCTTTGTTTCGAAGCTTACTTCCCCATACATCTTACACCACCACGATTCGCCCCAACAGTTGGAAACGTCTCCTGCACATCGGGTCCTTTGTCCTCTGATGGAACTGACAGCATCCTTTACCAGGACCGCA
>Ga0224511_10003780_pt1 | contig 11104 bp, 5 predicted proteins | sample SF_May12_sed_USG_2_FD_169988 | JGI IMG/M metagenome (GOLD analysis project Ga0224511, IMG submission 169988) | Sediment microbial communities from San Francisco Bay, California, United States - SF_May12_sed_USGS_8_1 | ecosystem: Environmental > Aquatic > Marine > Sediment | place: USA...
GGTTGTTATGGGTGGGGGGGAGGGGGAGGGGGGTGGGGGGGGGGGGGGGGGGGGGGGGGGGGGGGTGAGGGGTGGGGGGGGGGGGGGGGGGGGGGGGGGGGGGGGGGTTATTTCGCGTTGGAACTAAGTGCACCTTTTATACTGAATCTCGGCATAGATCAATTTCATTGGTCTATGCCGTAGGCATAAGTGATTTGATTGGTCTGTGCCGAAAATCGCTTTAGTATTATCTAACAACGTATGTGCTGAGGTTCGAACTTGAAGAATAACATCTAACACTGACATGCATTCTTAAAACATATACAACTTATACATCAATGGAAAGAGTGTGAAATTCTACATCATATACAATAAGTTTCATTTGCAAACAAAATATTAACAATTCATATTTTCAAATGCTCGCGCCATAACCTTGGCAGAAAAATAGTACTCATTTGCTACGCTAAATTAGTTAGTTAGTAATGCAAACTACATGCATGTTATGCATGGTTCATGTATTTTACTTAAAATTTCCAATACAATCGGTAACGGTATAACATTTTAACGCTTATCATCGTCACGGCACAATTCATACATTGATACAGGTTTATTTACCTCCCTATTTCTAATCAATTATATGTGTAACGATTATGATGTTGTATGGGCATTTTATGTAAATTTATATAACATAGATGACAAAATTGTATAAGTTTAGTAAATATTATGAAACAAGGTGTGCACATCTGACATTTAAAATATATAAGGTATAAAACATTTTAAAACAAGCAAATCAATCTAAATCTGTAATGTAGTCGTGTGCATATTTAGGGACTTACTAATTGTTCGTTCAATTCACAGAAACGCGCTCTGAATCATGCTATACGAACGTTATATCAGCAAAACATTTTCTTAAAATATAAACTGCAGGATTTTGCTCTGGTCATTTTCTGCTCATTATCATGTTGACTTACACATGCATATAGGCTTAGCAGTTTAACTGTGTATCAAGTAAGGGAAGATTTGAGCATGTGTCGGGCCGCCTAGAGAATGGAGCAGCACCCACAGCAGCACCGGTGGGGGTAGCCCGGCGCGTGCACCCGCCTCTCGTTGCCGTAAACCCAGTAGCGCAGGCGCTTGTTATTCCAGTGGTACACTACTTCCGTCACGGGCACTCCACGCAGAGTATGCCTCTGTGAACACCAAAAACACCACGCGATCAAAAATATCTGTTCACAGTGGTCGAGTATGGCGAAACATGTAGATACTTTTAAGTTGTGTTTTGTCTTTAAAAGAATATTAAGAATTTTGTTCATTGTTGTATTATTTTTACTAATTAACTCGTTTCTACAGAAAATGCAGAGCAAATCGTCAGGCATAAATTAAATGACGTTAAGTTCTTTCTGTACAATGTCATTACACTACCTGCTGTATGATTTTCTCTTGGGTCCAGTTGGTCCGGTGGGCGTTCACCAGGCGCTGCGATATGGCGTTCACTTCCGGTACCGGGTAGGAATTAATCGGCCAAACCTATAAATAAAATTAAAACAATAACAGTCATACATTAATAGTTACCTATCACACATTGTATAAAATGGTTTTATACAGTCTGTTCACAGATAAAAGTATCGCTCTAAAGTTGTTAATTGTACTTAGTCTAGATATTCTCAATCTTATGTTAGCATCACTTTAGTGACTTCCGGTATATTCTAACAATACATTTTTAATATCAAGACCATCTGGTGAATAGGAGGAGGAACAGAAAGGAGTCCCAACATGGGCCGCGTGTCCTTGAAAATGTCCCGCGCACCAGGTGGTCTGGCATGTCGGACGTCTCCAGAATGAAGTCGCCCTTGTGGTTCCGGCTACAAACATTCCGTCAAAACGTCATTTTCTCTGATAATCTAATTTATCAAAATAATAATCCGTTCGTAGCAAAGATTTTATGTCAGAGAGTTAGAATAATGATATGATGTTGTTTTCAAGAAGAAAATACGTACACTGTCAATTGTCAAATGAACCCTGATTTGTAAAAGCCTGTGTTACCTATCATACAGATAATATACGAAAGTAATGTTTATCGTCAGAAAGAACCTTCAGTGTCACCCTTACTATTTTACGGTCAGGAGAATAAAACAGCGCAGCTTCCCGAAACCATCACACCACTTGCACTTGATCTGTCCGCCGCCCCCGCACTTCTGACACTTTGTTATAAATATAATACGTGTGTGGACGTTTACTGCCAAGTAAGTGTTTAAACATACCATTTACAATGTATGATATGTTTCATACTATTTACAATGTATGATGTGTTTTAAAGAATATAAAATTATACATGTATAATATTTTGCGCAAACTAATAGCTTTACCCATTTTCACAAACACCTACATAGTCATTCATTATTGCACATCAAGACACATGAATAAGCAGCACATTTCAGTGACCATAAATAGTTTACTTTCTCGTACTTGGCAATTCCTTCACCATGGCAGTTTTAGCAGTTGGTCTGCACGTGCTGCTTGGATTGCGCGTCGTAGCGCATTACGCATTCGCCAGCACCAGATCCAGCCACGTGCGTCACATCCGTTACACGGCTGAATGTTAGGAACGTGACTTCAATTTAAGCGTCTTCAGGAGATGTGACGTTAGTAAAAAAAAAGAAAAAAAAATGATATTGCATGCTGAACTTTGAACTCAACGTGATTAAAAATCCCTATTCACGTGACTGAGTAGAAATAGAACAATGAAGTTACTAATTTAGCGAAGAAATATGTGCGCGAAAGTCATTATACATGACACAGATAATACAAGTAACTAATATACACTTTACTTCTCAAAGCCATGCTCACCCTGACAACGGACGAATGCGGGACATCGATCTTCTCGTTAAGCCCCTGTCACACCAAACGGCGTTGCCACAGCGTTTGCACAGCGTTCTAAAACCATGTCAGCGCGCTGTGGGATCGCCGCGGAATACACGTAAAAATATCAATTTTGTCAGTTATAGCATGTACACAACGTCCTCACAGCGTCCCTACAGCGTCCACACGACGTTCCCACAGCGTCTTTACAGCGTCCATGACGTTTTCACAGCGCGTAAGCAGTTGCTGCAGCGTGTTCACAGCGCGCACACGGCGCGCACACAGCGTTCTCACGGCGCGCACACAGCGTCCTCACGGCGATTATAGCGTTTAAGATTTTCTTACTTATTTTTTAATTATTTTGAGTAACCCTTTTTTGCAAACATAGTGATCTTTTTTTTACTTTTTGAAGCAATTTGTCATAGGATTTAACAGTTGTTACAATGTTTAAAGTCAGTCAAGACTTGCAACATATGTAGTAACACACATATACTAGTAGTGTACATTGAATATCTTTTATAATTATGTGTTTTTAGTTGAAGTTTATTTTTGTTAAACAACTTATTATTAACATAAAAGACAAACTATGGTCAAGCTCTAAGTTTTGTTAGTTTAAATAAAACTTAAACCATTTGCATTTATTATAATAAATACTTTATATATTTTTATACATTTTATCATTATTTGTTTCATTATCAAAATGCATTGCAAACGCCAACTCCAAATGCAGAATATACACGGCGTCTTTACAGCGTGCACGCGGCGCGCTCATAACGCTCCCACGGCGCGATAGAAGACCCCACAGCGTTGCCACAGCGTTGCCACAGCGTGCTGTCTAACACGCTGTGGAAACGCCAAGCCGCGGCGTTTGTTTTGAGCATGCTCAAAGTAAACGCCCCCGCATGGCGTTCTAGGCGATTGCACAGCGTTTCCACAGCGTTTGCACAGCGTTGCTGGCGTTTGCACAGCGCGCAACTCGGCGTTCTGCAATTTTTTTAAACGCTGTGGGAACGCTGTAAGGACGCCACTCTGGTGTGACAGGGGTTTTACAGCAAACATACAAAATGTTTATGCCTAAGTAGTCTTTTTCCACGACGAGCGATGCTTGTTTTTCGAAGTTAAACCCTGCTCTTGATGTTTGTTGGTTGCCTCGCACATAAAGCATCACCTCGCGGACACGGATCCAGATACTATGCGGACAGAAGGCAAGGAATGTACCCCTCGCATAATTCACGAATTGCGGACCACACTCTATCCAAACATAAAAGAAATTCATTTTTTCCACTGTTCTTATAACAAAATGATATGTTTGCCTAACCGAATGGTTTCTAAAAGTTACAGATTAAAGGAAGGGAAGAACATATATTCAACAGCAGAATACTTAATAAAACGAAATAGATTATGTTCAAAAGCGTATTTATTTCATGCAATAGCATATGGTTATAGTCGTATACTCTAGGAGATTTCGTTTAAATTACTACGTTAAGTGTATTATCTTGAGTTTCCTTTTGTGCTTGCAATTCGGGTTAGGTAATGACCTAAACATGGAAACTACGAACAAAAGTATGACTTTGTAGATTTAAATACTTTCTAAAAGATACGTAACCATTTGCGTATCCTATAGAGGAAGTTTTAAGACATGAAATTAGATTTTCTTTTTGGTTTGCAATAGTTCCGTGCGAAATTAGTAAAAAAGGAATGTAGCAAAAGTAGCATCTACAGCGCAAATTCGAATCTCAGTACATTTCATCTTGTTTAAGTAAAACCGTAAGATAAAACTTAAGACTAAAACGGTAATGATTTACACCCTTTTTCTGTCTGTTTCCTTTAATAGTTAGGGTCGAGTGAGTCTTCCATCGTTGTAAGGAGCAACCACTCACGGTAAGCTAAAATCATCACATAATCTGTATTTGGAATCTAGAATTAGGACAAAATGGGTGCATATATCCAAGATTTGCTGATATTAACCCACATACTTTAGGATGTATACTCTTGTAAATAAACCTAAACACATGCTCCTTAATGGACTACCTCTAATTATGGCTCATCCAAAACGATCTATGAACCAAATATAATTCCCGCACATCGAGGAGATTTCATCTGGGATCGGGCCTGCTTAAGTATGACTATCAGATATAAATATAATTATCATGCACAGTAAGATATTATAAATTTAACCCTATCGACGTATCAGAAGTCGTGCTACATTTGTCAATAAACACTTATCATATTTAATATTAGTATTTATACATGTTCGGTCATCTAAGTTACTGACAAGGTTGCTGATTGTCCAGATAGAAAGAGATACACCAAGGGAGGCAAATCCCGCAATACTCCAGCAACCCTGCGTGCGCGAGTGACTGAAGGAAATTAAAGTCTTCACAATTTAATCATCATAACAAACACTTCCGAGTCTTCAAACTATGAATATTTTCAGCTAGGAATACTACATTATTTAGCAGATAAAATCATTTCTTCATATATTTTCAAACAAAGCGAAGAAATGCTCAGCATCGATACGAAGTTTATGTGTCTTGTCATCATTTATAATTTGGAAGAGGTAAACCTCAAATCCTAATTGTAGAGTGCAGTATTGTGGTGTATCTTCGTTGATGTAGTTTTTCATGCACTGTATGCTTGTTGGGTTTTCTTTATTATACTTTAAATCAATACTTTTCTTGATAACAACTACGATTTTGTCGAAGTTTATGCAAAAAATATACCTCTTAGAAATATAATAATCATTAGTTGAAAGTAAAGTAGTAGAAACTTTCAAAAGGTCCTAACCAGAAAATATATTGTAAATATTACCACCATTTAGGATTTTTATTGTGCATGTATCGTATACTGTTGATCAAATTATCAATTTTGATTAAAGCCTATCAAGTTGTAAAGGAATGGTTTTGTTGTTTGTTGTTTTTCATTCAGTCGACAAATTAATTTACCAACATATGGCATTCTATACAATGGATTGAAAATATGATATAGGTAGTAAAATTATAATCGTGTTTCCATTGTATGTGGTCCGTAGTATCCACTACCGTGTAATCCAGGGTCAAACCAAGTTCGTTTATGAAGTTAATACATGTATGTAGATGTAGTTTTATTGTACACAGTACCTAGATTGGACGAGTGATTTATTTTTGTCCGCAACCCTCATTTGTGTGGCATTTGGGTTTTGTCAGTCTGTCGTGTATTAATGCCCCTTGTTAACACATAATATATACATCTATATAAGAGCTAATTGCATAGGTATACTCCCCAGTAGCAACGACAAAATGCCATACCAATTATGACCAAATAACAGAAATTACAAGCATTTTTGTCATTTGTAGAAAAACTGGAAACAGCTATTGTGTTACAGAACTAACCAGTTTAACAATAATAAAAATGTAACATTATGTTTTGTAAACAAAATAACAAGTTTACACTTTCTCCGTCTGTGTACGTTTTCACAAAATATTTCTGCACACAATCGAGGAACAATGCACAGTTCCGCAAATTTTCAAACTCCGCCAAATGCGGTAGATTTGGTTTGATCTTGTGAAGGCTTGTGAAGGGGTCTTTCTTTTGTGTTTTCTAGGTTAGACAATGTCAGACATGACAATATAATCCTAATCTATTGGATTAGAATTGACCATGTACTGTTATAAATGATCATGATTGACAGTTGCGGAACGGTCCATTAGGACGATATTTGTGTTCTCGCGGTCAACCTGTTATGACTTTAGTCAAGGAACTGTAGTTTACTATGAAAATTTTTACATATGGACCGCATTGTCTCACACTACGTATGTAAAGACGAAAAAAGGAACATTATAAATTGAAGAGATGTTCAAAGAAAGAATGTTGAAAACAATGTAGACATGTCAAGTTTGGTCCGTACAAAAACCAACACACAGAACGCCACAAAACGCGTAGAACACCATGACACAACAGACATTTAGAAAAAGCTATATTTTGTGTCTATCATGCACCACATGCTCGGTAAAGTGTACATGTGTGTAGACCGGCACATTACGTTGATCAGTCAGGCCCGAGGTATTAAGTTAGAACAACTGACCCTCATACAAGTCGCCGGTTTTATATCTTTCTCCGGTCTCGGTTAATAAACTCAGGCTCTACATGTGGCATTATTGTGAGAACACAAAAGATGAAGAGGAATACATTAAAACTGTTGGAAAGGGGCGAAGTTGATATTTTTAGGCAAAATACAAAGCAAATTATCGAAGGATACGTAAACTGTGTATGTACCTCATGCACAACAAGTAGTTGATTTTGTAATTATGTTCAAGATACAGAGCAGATTGTCATAACATCTAGTTTGCGTGTCTGATCTAGAAAATAGTGCATGCTTAACTTACTGTTAATATTGTGTGACATCATATACTAATATGAATGTTCTGTTTGATAATACATATGATACACCATAAATCCACTAAACAGTCATTTGGGTTTCGACATTGCGCGCTTGATTAACATAAATGGGGTAATTTGTTGGTAGCAGTCACTTTGAACCACATATATAATAACAAGGGAAGGGTAAATTTCACACCTAAATATTTAGAATTTCATCGTAATATGTCCTTTCTTTAGTAAACGATGATAACATATAATTATAACAAACAACTTACACAAGTAGAGTTTCCAGCTAATACCTGCTCCATTCCCTTTTAGCAATAAACAAGTAAAACATATTAAAGGAAATATATATGATCTTTTTATCAACTAATTATAACATTCGTTTATATAATGTGGTATTTTATCGTCAAAAAGTATAAAATAATAGCATAACACCGATACATATTGCAAAATACGCCAAAATTGTATTCACGACATGTACTGATTAAACTGTTGATTGCCAATAATTTTCGGTTATTGTTTACCTACAATGCTGATTCCATTCGTGATTTAACTAGTCTCGGAAGTTTACTTACTCTAACGGAGAGCGTCGTTATTTTCCGTTGTTGCACTCAACAGGTAATGTGTCAACAATCGTTTAAATCGACCAGTAAAGCCCGCATCCGGAATAAAACGTTAAGACTGGTCTTAAGATTTTAGATGGAAATATCTCAGTTAATGCGCATGTGTTGGCATTTGTTTTTTTTAACCAATACATACTTGTATTTATTGACAGGATCAAATTATTGATGTTTAAAGTTCCCTTTAAACATGCATTGCCTATAACATATATTGCTACCATAATTATCTACATGATTTGAACCATAATTAAGCAGTATATCTTACGGTTCTTCTCTGAAGTAATTGCCAAACAAGTAGGGTTAAGTAGGATATTTAAATAATATTGCTATTAAAAGAACAGTGCAGTTGGACGGTGCTCGCATTGTAACCGCGGTACACGGTTTCGAACATTTTATTTTCATTTTACTTGCATTTTTATATTGTAAAATGTATTATTAGTTTTAGTGTTCTGTAGAAACCCATATAACAGATTTCGAGAAATACGAATGTGTGTTAGCTCTTACTGACTGCGAACTGCTTTAAGAGTCACATGAAATTACCCTTAATTGAGTCGTGGGGAATGCCACAATAATTTGATCGCTGAAGTGAACAATACATTTACCGTCGCATAACAGGGAAACTGAAACCCCGGACTTGTTTATTGTATGTAATTACTACTACTTACAGACTAAATTTGAATACTAGTTCCGGACTGTTCGGCGCGGCGGGCGAAGTAAGCAATGACGTTTTATTATGATTTAGCTTTAAGCTAACTTTTGTTTTGTTGATGGATGATTTAAAGAAAACAAAAACAATATAATAGATATGTAAGTACCGACAAAAACATTACATTCAAACACCTATAAAGAAATAAAATTGTAAACAAGGTATTTGAACTCTGTTTCGGATCGAAAATGGAGAACCATCGTCTTTACATGAAACTATAAATATAAAAAGAACTGTCGTCTTTAAATAATTTGTGGCCAGGACTGTCGTCTGTAAATAATTTGTGACCAGGAATGAATGTGAAAGGATGACTTTTGAACATGTGGTTTGTTCGCATATGTGTGTGTTTGACATGGATGGTTTTGTCCTACGCCGGAAACACGATGATTATCCTCGTGATGACGTCACCTTCATCACAACCACGTGCACAGACAACAAGACTACTGTTCTGTGTCCTAGCCGTTACCGACATGAGTGTTATTACATTATCGTTCATTTACCAGAGTGTCCTTGCCCTTGAGTCATACGGACTTCATGAATTGTTCATCCTAACGTTCCATGACACTAGTCGTGAGTTTTCAAATTGGACGCTAGTGGTTATATCCTTGGAGAGATTTCTATGTGTTTTTTGTCCATTTCAAGTGAAGCGGTACTGTAATTTAAAAATCATTATGGTTGTGGTTGTTTTATGCTTCATTGGTTTACTTGTTGAAAACCTACTTTTCAATGAGTTGTTAGCATACAATTTTGAGATATATGGACAAATTTTCAAGACGATTTTAAATGTAGCAATACCTATTATTGTTATAACTTGTATAACTGTTTCCATTATCATAAAACTACGATTACGTTCTGCGCAAGTTGTTCGACAGACCATCGCACAAACACAAGTAACCAGTTTACTTCTTTCTGCAAACTTTTGTTTCCTTATAACAATGATTCCTTTACACATCTTCTTTTTTGTTAACGTGGATCGTTTATGGAAAGGCGAAGACATAACCGACATGTGGTCATTCTATATAGCTTTGTACTATTTAAACTTTGTGCTTAATTTTTACATTTATTTTACATTCAATGTGCATTTCCGCCACGACACATTAAATCTGTTGGGATTCAAACAATCAAATGAAAGACACCTTGATGACCAGGTTGTCATTCAGCAATAACCATGTTTGTTTTAATAAAGCGATTGCATTATTTACTGAGGCTGCTTTTTACTCCATATAGGCTGTGCTTTCAGAGGACCTTCCCTTTTTCGCAGAATAATTCTAAGCTTACATGGCTTTATGTTTAGTTAATAAATATTTGACTGTAATTCCTTGTGATGTTTTGGTTTATTGTTAAAAAAACAATAAGTATTTGACTGCAATTCCTTGTGATGTTTTGGTTTATTGTTAAAAAACAACAACAACCTTGTGCTTAATGTTGTCAACATAGACAACTGGTACTCAGCTTCAATAAAACCGAGGCTGCTGTTTTCTCGTGCAGGCTATGCTTCCTGGGGGCTTTCCCTTACATCAGTTTAATATTACATACTACAGCTGTTGTTTAGTGCCTGTGTGGTGGCTGTAAAAAGTCGCCCCGTACGTCATCATTGTGTAGTCATATTTTTTCTGGTCCTCAGGGATCATGGAGTGTATATGTATGTTGTTTACATTTGAAAATGGAGTTCTGGTCATGCGCTAGGGGGCGTCAGTGGTGTGGCATCATTCATTACCACTGATGAACAGCTTCAATAAAACCAAGGCTGCTGTTTTCTCGTGCAGGCTATGCTTCCTGGGGGCTTTCCCTTTCATCAGTTTTTCTTAAAGATGCTAGGTCGGTATATTTATACCCTTATAATCAGTCACAAATCTTGCAATATGTTAAGTATGCTAAATAAATTAACATTGAAAAAAGAATTGCAAACTTTGGTGACAAATAATGTGTTTTTGGACAAAAAAGTAAAAACACAACCACAACAAAACAAAAAATCAAACATAAAAACCCTTGCCGGAGCCGGGAATTGAACCCGGGACCTCTTGCACCCAAAGCGAATGCTTTACTACTGCACCACCGAGTCAACTGAGAGTGTCGATTGTAGTCAAGCCATTTAACTGTTTCGACGCAATGAATCGAAACGTAAATAAACAACGCCAAATTTGCGGGCCAGACAATTTCAACAAATACATTTTTTTCTGTAATATTTTTACATGCATGAATAACTATATTTGGCATTTTCCATATTAACGGGAGTATGTTTCGCTGCTTAAATATGGTTACAATGTAAGATGTAAACAATTCTGACCTAAAAGATACAGCCATAGCATCTTTAACATCTTGTTAAATTTGCTAAATATATATCTTAAGACTGCTTCTAGCAATAAATATGCTGAGTTGTTTTATGTAATATGTTTCAAAAATTTAATTGTTTAGTTTTTAATAATATAATTAAGAAATAAAAATACAAGATAATGTTTAAGTCCGAGTTGGAATTGAAACCCACGTCATCGCCTACACGAAAGGAGTAGTAGCTCCAGACTACAAAATAAGACATCCGCCCTACAATTGCGCTAAGCGGGTTATACCAGATGGCATT
>Ga0224511_10003781_pt1 | contig 11104 bp, 7 predicted proteins | sample SF_May12_sed_USG_2_FD_169988 | JGI IMG/M metagenome (GOLD analysis project Ga0224511, IMG submission 169988) | Sediment microbial communities from San Francisco Bay, California, United States - SF_May12_sed_USGS_8_1 | ecosystem: Environmental > Aquatic > Marine > Sediment | place: USA...
AATTTGTGATTCCTTTCTTTTTCTTTTCTAGAAAAAACTCCTGCAAAAATGAATAGTATGTTCCTAGTTTCTTTGCCGCCACGCATGCCATATAATGTGGTGTTGTAAAACCAGAATGTATTTAACAGTGCTTCGGGTGATTCTGTTCCGATGACACCATTTCCTCACATGATCGTTTGCTCATTAGTTGAAAATGGCTCGGATGCATTTGGGTGATTTCCTTTTCCGCTTTCCTTCAGATCTTTTCTTTTTCCTGCTAGAACTCGTCTGGATGTAGCGAACTTCTTATCTATGGTCAAACTATACCGGTATTACTTATCACGCAGACATCTGTAAAAAGTTTAATATTTTTAATCAGAATACTTTTTTCTTTAAGTATTTTACAAAAGTTTAAATTATTTTATTATTTTTAATAATTTGTTGGCATTAACTGTATTTTGCCGGTTCAGTTACATTGATTTTTACCTGTCTAAGCCTCTGTGATAACAGGTCAATGTGTCTGGCTCATATGCTGAAACATCTGCCGTTCTGATGGACAGCAGGAATGACCCGATATAATTATCGAGCTCAGTCGGTTGTATGTGCCACATCAGTCGCCTCACATTTCGCGTTGGCTCGCCAAACCATGTGTAACAGATATAAGTTTGACGCATAACATTATTACAAATGACAAATTTCAGCATAATTATTAAAAATTATTTAGTACATCATTGTGTAGTCATATTTTTCTGGTCCTCAGGGATCATGGATTGTATAGCTTGCGTATAATAACCCCGACTTGACCTTTATACAAAATATATATTATCTATCAAATTCGAACGCAAAATTAGTTATCGATAATGCAATCGCTGACAGTCATCTTAGATCGTGTATGTTTGTTGAACAATCATAATGTTTATATATTCAATACAAGTATGAGGCTTAACAGTATCGGCGTGGCCGAGGGGTTATCGTGCAATGCCTGCGATCGAAAAGTCACGGGTTCGAGCCTCAAAAGAGATTTTTTTAAATAACTGGAATACTGGAGTCGACCTTGGATCAAATGCCAAGGTATGGCATTGAGTTTCCCGTGTAATTTCGTAAAACTCGTGAATTAAAAGTAGACTATTTATATGTATGTGTAAACTTAATGTACTGTTTTAGTTCTGTGCGCACTGTTTAAGTTCCGCTGTATTATTGAACAAAATGTACATTTAACAAAAAAGATAGTAATTGAAAGATTATATAAAAACTAAATGAACAAAAACACAAAAAAGTTACAAAAAATGAAAAAATAAAACACAAAAAAGCAAAATGTGAGACTCGAACCAGCATAATTTATTTAATGTCAAAACAAACTCGCTGCTTTACCAATTAGGCTAATGAACAGCACATCTATCTGTCGTATTTAATTAAGTAGATAATTCTAAAGCTTTCAACTTGCAAAGCACGATTGGTTTTCATTTGCATGCGTAAATTGCCGAGGTGGAAGGAAGGCGTGGTATTGATCGTATATAGGTGTGAGCTAGATCTCGTTAATATATGCTAATATTAAAGGCCTGATACGCAAGCTATATATGTATGTTGTTTATATATTTGAAAATGGAGTTCCGCTCATGCGCTTTGGAATGTCAGTGGTGTGGAATCATTCATTACCACTGATGAACGGCTTCAATAAAACCGAGGCTGCTGTTTTCTCGCCCAGACTGTGCTTCCTGAAGGCTTTCCCTTTCGTCAGTTTGATGTAAAACACAAATCATTGGTTATTATTGAACAACTATTATTTAAGTTATCCCACCTCTTGAATTGTTTAAGGGCCGACTCAGTTTTCCGAACAGTGTTCTTATTGTTCATCTGATTGTCGTCCTCAGTAATAGAAACATAGCGTCGGCCTAATATCAAAACCTCGTATTGACACTTTTTCAAATTTTACAGGAGAGACATTTAATTGTCTCCATAATTTAGTTTTTGTTAAAAGACTTAACAACTTTTACCAAACATATAGAATTATATCGTTTAACAGTTCCAATGTTTTTTTTTTATTTTTTTGTATATTTAGTGTGAAAATGAACATTTGCGAAATATACGACATTTTGTCAATAGCTTTTCCATTTTGTTAAATTTATATACGATATTTTAATTTAAAATACTATAATAAGTAATAAGAAACACCACACATCTTTGGCTTTCCAAACACTCTACTTCAATTTGATGTAGATATACAAGCGCGTGTCAAGACATACGCACATATGCACAAGCGTATACTTGTTTAGAAAAAAACCGTAAATGCATGAAAGATTCAAATATGCAAAAAATGAAAAACTTAAGGCGGTTAGACATAAATCCACTTAGAATCGATCTTAAAATGTTAACATGCAAAAGCATTGACGTTTATGTTTACATACTTTTAAGATTACTAGTGTACTAGTGCTGTTACTATAAAAGGTAATATTTAAATAATAATAATAATAATAATAATAATAATAATAATAATAATAATAATAATAATAATAATAATGATAATGATAATAATAATACAATTAAAAATCCCTCATGGAAGACAGAAAACGAAATAAGGTAACATCTAGAAACAATCAGTACTACATCCACACAGCCCTGTGTACATCTGCACAGTCTTTTGCCCAACCAGTACCACAACGTCACAGTCTTTGGTTCAACCAGAATTCCAAGCACCCAGTCTTGTGTTCAAACAGTACTCCCACCTCACAGTCCTGGGTTCAACTAACGTTAGCACTCCCACCACCCATTCCTGGGTCTATCCAGTACTCCACCACACAGTCCTGTGTCAACCAGTACTCCCACCACACAGTCATTGGTCAATTAGTACTCCAACCACACAGTCATGTGTTGAAACAGTACAACCACCACACAGTCCTGGGGCAACCAGTACTCCAATCACACAGTCCTGTGTTGAAACAGTACAACCACCAGACAATCCTGGGTCAACCAGTACTCCAACCACACAGTCCTGTGTTAAAACAGTACAACCACCACACAGTCTTGGGTCAACCAGTACTCCAATCACACAATCCTGTGTTGAAAAGTACAACCACCACACAGTCCTGGGTCAACCAGTACTCCAACCACACAGTCCTGGGTTGAAACAGTACAGCTTCCATACAGTCCTGGGTCAACCAGTACTCCAACCAAACAGTCCTGTGTTGAAACAGTACAACTACCACACAGTTTTGGGTCAATCAGTACTCCAAACACACAGTCATGTGTTGAAACAGTACAACCACCATAAAGTCCTGGGTCAACTAGTACTCCAACCACACAGTCCTTGGTTGAAACATTACAACCACCACACAGTCCTGGGTCAACCAGTACTCCAACAACACAGTCCTGTGTTTAAACAGTACAACTACCACACAGTCATGGGTCACCCAGTATTACAACCACACAGTCCTGGGTTGAAACAGTACAACTACCACACAGTCATGGGTCAACCAGTATTCCAACCACGCCGTCCTGGGTTGAAACAGTACAACTGCCACATAGTCATGGGTCTACCAGTACTCCAACCACATGATGCTATTTACAACAAGTATTCGCACCAGATAATTCTGGGCAAACTAGAATTCCATCCTCACACACCTAGGTACAACTAGTACTCAAACCACACATTCCTGGGACAACCAGTACTCCAACCACACAGTCCTGCGACAATTAGTACTCCAACCACACAGTTTTGGGTTTATTAATTATTCCGACCAAACATTCCTATGTTCCACCAGTACTCCATCCACTCAGTGTGCCACCAGTTCTACAACCGTATAGTCCTGGGTACAACAAGTACATATTTTGATTGGCGGCGGATCGAAACGGGGGACCTCTGAATTGGTAAGCCATTGCTTAGCTCACACAAGCCAGTAAGTTTTATCATACTTCTCTTAAGTTTTCCCTTTTATCAGTTTAATTTATATTTTATATAGTTATTTCTACCATTAATTTGACAGTGATGTGTATATAATAAACGAATTGTTACGTTTGTGATCACGAATGTGTGAAGATATAGATGGATCATTCTCAAAGTCTGCCACATTCTCAAGATATGATGCAAATTACATAACATAGGCAGGCGCTGTTGTTCGAATACATTGTCTTTGAGAACGGTAGACGTTGGTGTGTTTCTAGTCAATTTTGTTTTAACTAAGGATTGTTAAAATATAAAAGAAATATTTTTGATCAAACCATTTACATTTTTGTTTTAAATATGCTGATGTGTTTCCTAGCACAGTTTCATACATTAGGATTAATTTATTGTACAATTATTGTCGTGTTCTTACAAATGCAATGGTGTTGGGTTTTTTGCAATTCATATTTTCAGCGCTGGATCAATGTTCAAGGTCAGCGAATGTAAAGATCATTTTTTATTATATTAATGTAGAATTTATTGAGGAATTTTATACAGAAAACTTGTCAAAGCCTTATACATGTTCTGTTAGGCTTAAATTTACTAAAACAGTGTACGATTATATATAGCTCCAAACAATCGCCAATAGGATCAAGTCTCCTTTGTAAACTCATTAAGGTCCGATATACGTCCCTGTGGACATATTTACTTTAATATCGTAAAACAAAGTTGGTACTGTAGAACAGTGCTTGGTACTATATAAATATAGAAATTGCCTCCACTATTTTCTGTAGGAAAATTCACGAAAATACCACAAAATGTTGCACATAAACAGAACAACAATTATGTACGAGATTTTGATCGTTGAGATTTGAGACCAATAAAGTTACGACAATTCAACACATGGCGTATTTCATCATTTCCCATTATAGTATAGATACGAGCTTTTGACAGAGAGTGCGCTTGTATGTACTAATGGTGTAAAAAGGTCATTTTCTGAAAAATTGCTCTATACGAGGTTTTGATATGAGGCCGACGAATTAGGTAGGTTGTCTCAATGTTTCTGCATCTGTGTCACAAGGTTGATTAAGTTGATGTATGTCAGAATGCCTCTTTTTATTTTGAATTGGGGCAGCTGTGAAGACATATGTCGGATTAGTGTACACATTTTAAGGATTGTCAGCAGGAGGACAGCCTTTGGTACAACCAACACTTTGAACCTACACTGGGTGTGTCTCTGCCAGAAGTTTTTTTCATCAATGACAGTCGTCATTGGCAGTATAGAGTTTGCAATATCATCTTCCAGGAAACGATCATTATTTAACACCTCAAATTGACCCATTTGACTCAATTCGAGCACATCCAGCTCTTCCCATTCATCTATATTTACTGTTGGCAGGGCAGTGTCCATTGTAAACAATGAAATGTACATGTAATGTTTTGACAGATCTATATAAAGCAGACGAAGATTGAATCTCGTTTTTATTCGTTTTTTGTCATCTTTTTTTACAAAGGACGTGATTGCGTTATAATCTACATTATATTGAATAATATGATAATAATATATTATAAGAAAAAAAGAAAAAACAACGTTTTAACCCGTTTCTTTATTATTTACTATATTGCGATGGTGCTTCTAAAAATAGATATAACACAGAATGTTTAAAAAAAGCATCTGTGTACACATCTGAAGATTGACGGAAAAAAGCGTGAACTCACTATACTAAAAAGTAGTCCGCCACCTCGCGCGTGCTATTGATTACACAAGAGGGTGACACGGGATTTTAATCCGTTACACACGAAGGAAGCATGATACGTGATTTTCAATCCGGCCTGTTGTATTTAATAGCTTGTTTTGTATACAGATCATTCATATAGGTATATAATACAGACTGATACCTTTTAGTGATGAGAAATATATCACGATATGATCGTGGAATCAGTAAAATCCGTTACATGGGCTGTCGAGACGATAAGACACAGACTGCAAAATATCTCAATAATCAGGTTTCTTATTTCTATTTCAATTTATATTTATTTTAATAAAACGAATGATTCAACGGATTAAGTGTATTGATAATTTATGTAAGTGTCATTTTGCTAGTTAATCTATCTGAATAAAATGTGAAATATATTATGACATAATGATTCTATGGCTGAATTCTTAATACCCTTATACATACACACATGTTTTGTAGTATGTTAAGTATAGTAAATAAACAATTATTGCAAAAGAAGTTGGATATATCCAAGACAAATAATGGTTTATTACTAAAAATATATATTGAAGAGATGTTCAAACAAAGAATGTTGTAAACAATGTAGAACCACAACAAGAAAAGAAAAATGCAATCATATAAGTCTGAGCCGGAAATTGTACCCGGGACCTCTGATACCGCAGCCTGACGCGTTACCTCTAGACCACTGAGACACCTGAACGTAACGAATGCAGTGAGGATGTTTAACTGTTACAACGTTATCGGTCGAAACAAAAAACATTCAAATTTACTGGCCATTTATTTTCAACAATGTCGTATTTTCTGTTATATTTTAACATAAATGGATACATGCACTTTCCAGTTTCCCGTCTTTAAGGGAGTAGAATTGACTGCTTCAGTATGGTTTTAAAGTAAGACGTAAACACGTCATCTCTTTAATCCCTTCCTTTGGCTAACTTGATACAACTTCACTAGAATAATCCTTGGTTGAGCTTGTTCCAACATTTTTCAAACGATTTATGGCGGTTGCTTACATTAAAATTATGTATGTAAGTCCAGGGCTAGAAAAGGTGTTTCAAGAGTGCAATTGTTACAAAACACACTCTTTTATGCAACAATAAGACGCAACTTTTTTATTTTGTATCAGAACATCATCAATGTTTTACCAAACCTGTACAAATCATGTTTTTTGTGTCAATAACGGTACCTTCTAGGATTTTTTTGTACGCTTATTGTGTAGGGAAATATGTTTATTTATCTGTTGACATGAAAACTTCAATATTAATTGCAAAATGTCTATGAAAAAGATTCTATGAAACTCAAGTGACGAACCTTGTTACTGTTATTGGTGACTTTTAAACATTGCTAAAGTATAATTTTACCCAGTTATGTTCTTTATTGTGTTTAAAACGATTTGATTTGTTCAAAATACATACTAGCCAATTAGTATTAAACTGATGAAAGGGAAAGCCCTCAGGAAAAATAAACTGCACGAGAAAACAGCAGCCTCGGTTTTATTGAAGATGTTCGTCAGTAGTGATGAATGATTCCACACCACTGACGCCCCTAGCGCATGAGCGGAACTCCATTTTTAAATGTAAACAACATACATGTACACTCCATGATCCCTAAGAACCAGAAAAAGATAACTACACAATGATGTAGTAAGGGCGACTTTTTACAGCCGCCACACAGGCACTAAACACCAGCTGTAGTAAGTTAAATTAAACTGATGAAAGGGAAAGCCCTCAGGAAGCATAGACTGCACGAGAAAACAACAGCCTCGGTTTTATTGAAGCTGTTCGTCAGTAGTGATGAATGATGCCACACCACTGACGCCCCTAGCGCATGAGCGGAACTCCATTTTCAAATGTAAACAACATACATGTACACTCCATGATCCCTGAGGACCAGAAAAATATAACTACACAATGATGTAGTACTAGGCGACTTTTTACAGCCGCCACACAGGCACTAAACACCAGCTGTAGTAAGTTAAATTAAATTGATGAGAGGGAAAGCCCTCAGGATGATTACTTATGGTATCAATGCACCCAGATGGATCCGGAAAATACTGTCGCAACTGCAAACTGCAAGATTACTCAAATGATAATTGGATGTAAAACAGATAGCACTAATGTAGATATTTCAATGATTTAAGGGTATGTGGTAAATTGCATTTAATATTTTATTACATCCACTTGCATTTCGCTGTATATAATCCAGACGTGAAAACGGCACTGACGAAGTTGCGCTTGTCTAGAATGATGGGTTTACAAGTCGTGTCGCAAATCACCGTTTGTGTTATGTGGCAGATGGTCACGGCGGTTTTGGCCAACACATTCATTCAGTATAAAGGCAGAGGGGTACCAAGTTTATTGGAATCTACTGACGCGGTAAGCGAATTTAATTTACTGCAATTTTATTTAGTTTGTTAGTTGACATGTTTTATATATGGGTACATTTCAGGATGCACATTCTTGATGTACCTTTTACACTGCTTTGCTTTATCTGATACCAATAATTGTCTCAATTATAAAATTATATTTTTGGAGATTTATAAATATGTTGTTCTTTTTTGTAAGTTTATAAATGCGTCCTATCACTTCTAAGCAAGGCTGGTGGGTATATTTTCAGCATAGATATTATATATGCATATGATTGTACCTACGCTGTTTAGGCGTAAAATAAAATATTAAATATTTTACCTCCGCACCCGATCCACCCCAAACGCCACAACTCAAAATATGTTTTGCAGTTTCGACAGTATTTTCCGGATCCATCTGGGTGCATTGATACCATGAACATTGTTAAGATTTTTTGTTCATTTATCATTATGTATAGGAACTATACTATATAGGTATAAATGTGTTCGTGGCATGTATATTAAGCCTAAGATTAATTTGAAAGACGTTTATAACACTGTCTGCTTTTCAAACATCCTACATACTGTCAAAAACATTTTTGAGTGGGTCGCTGACGGGAAACTTTTAATATTTTATTTTTAACTCAATGTGTTAGCAAATCGTCATGGAAACGTTTGAGGCGTCAAAAATGCAATGTGTGTTGCGGTGTAATCGGACAGCTGGCTGCACTGCAGTTCTTTACAAGGAGACAAGTACGAATATTGCATCGTTTATAGTTATTAAGGGAATTAAATACACGTGTTGACCTCAGGCGTACATGTATGCTCAGTTGAAAAGCATGATAGAGACTCTTTATTACAAATTCATTTAAAGATGCTTGGTATCTATCTAGGTAGCCTTATTATCGGTCAAACATATTGAAATAACACTGCAAACGGAATTGCATAATTGCCTGACAAATTATGTGTGTTTGACAAAAAAGTAACAAGAACTAAATTTTAAAAAATGCAGTCGACGCTTAATGTGTCAAGTTGTAAAGAATCTACAAAATAATTTTCAACTTGAAACTACTTTGAGTATCTATTGTAACCTCACAGAGATTATCTACTACGCGCTTACATTGATACCCAGCACATTCAGGCCAATTGAACTGTAAATGTTTAAACCACGAAAATCACCAGCCAACAGCATAAATCAGCAATACAATAAATGCAATTATCGCAAAACATAACACACTTCCTATTAATTAAATGTACGTCTACCAGTCTATGTAACTGGTTTCAGCTAATCACGAAGCTTGTCCTAATACAAGTACACTGTGTCCGTCCTTAAAGGGACTTCAAACAAATATCTGTAGGTAAATTCTTTTATTTGATATTTCGCCTATAAAGGCTTTGTCAAACTATTAAAAACCCTTTATAGGCTAAATATAAAAAAGAGTTAACCTACAGAGCTAAAACAAGTAGCTTACGCATTTTCGCTAACAGTGTTTTCAATTGGCTTATAAATAACAGAATTTAACTCCTAGGTCAAACGCTTGATATTTCAAGGCCGACTAGATACAAGTTAAAGATCGTGTTGGTTTAATTAGTTAACAAAACAGGCCGATGGTAGAACATGGGTTAATTCACAACTTATGAATGTTGAAATTCAATCGAAATATTATTTATGACAATGAATAGTGTGTGTTTCATTAATTGTAATATATCGTTGCACATGTATTCATGTTTTGTAGACGATGTGGATAGGCACCGTTGCTTCAATGCTTTTCTTGGCGTCGGAAGTTATCTAGGTCATTTGAATACAACTGTCAGTGGAAAACAGTGTCAGCGTTGGGATGAGGACACAATGCATGTTCGCAACGAAGCATACACGAACCCAAGTCTGTTTCCTGAGGGTAACTTGTCCCTGGCTGAGAACTACTGCAGAAATCCAGATATCTACCGCACGTTCTGGTGTTACACCATGGATCCAAATGTACGCTGGGATTCGTGCAATATTTGGAGATGCTTTAAAAACAACGGTACGTGGTACTGCATAGAGAAAGGTACAAATCGATAAACAATGTTTTAACGTAAGGAGTAACAGGTTGTAACATTGGATGTAGATTTTTCTAACAAAGTGTAGGCATCTACATGGCAACCCGAGTCTTGAGTTGTCTTATAGCTTCAATAAAACCGAGGCTGCTGTTTTCTCATTCAGACCTTGTTTCCTGGGGGCTTCCCTTTCTTCAGTTTATTATATACTTGAAGGCCCTTCAATATCGTTATTCTCGTATATTCATTTGTTTTTGTTTGCATTGACCAATCTATGTTTACAGACAACTGCCGCCTGTGCAAGGACAGTGGCTTGCCGGTGGAGAGGGTCCCAGCCTACGTCTATTTTACGAAGATGCCATAATGATAAACCGTCAAATATGTGTACATTGCAGACATACACAACACAACGTTTTCTACAAAATAATCCTAAACGTTTTATTATGTTTTGTTACACTAAATATGTCATTTAATTGTATTCGAGTTACATTTCATGTTGTTTAATTTTTGAAGATACTTTTTGTTGACGACAAAAATACGACTAGGTAGAAGTGTTTGTATCTACTACATATACATTTCATAGTTACGAGAACAAACTGGAATAATAAAGGACACCTCTTAAGAAACGCGGCGTTTGCTAATGACAAAGTAACTTGAGTGTGACTGTTGTTATCGTTATCAAGCGCCGTTTAGAATTAATTTGTCAATAGCTAATATAAATGGAAGAGATGTTCAAATAAAGAATGTTGTAAATAATGTAGATATGTCAAGTTTAAGGGCACCATGACAAAATGGCCCGTACAAAAACTAGCACACAGAACGACACAAAAATACACACATCATGACACAACAGACATTAGAAAAAAAATATATATTTTTGTGTTTTTCAGATTTTTCTTTTTCTATTTTCTTTTTATTTATAATTTCTTAAATGAATTCTCTAAGAAATGTTGAGTTACCGACTTGGTACGGTCAATGACTTTCATTGGGAGTTTAAACCAGTTTTGAGCTATAGCAAACCTCACACTTTCTGAACATTTTTTAGAGAAGAAAAAGAAAGAAAAATGCATTTACTCACTCCAACCAGTCCTAAGGAAAATTTGATTACTGAGTCTAGTCTACCATTTG
>Ga0224511_10003782_pt1 | contig 11103 bp, 9 predicted proteins | sample SF_May12_sed_USG_2_FD_169988 | JGI IMG/M metagenome (GOLD analysis project Ga0224511, IMG submission 169988) | Sediment microbial communities from San Francisco Bay, California, United States - SF_May12_sed_USGS_8_1 | ecosystem: Environmental > Aquatic > Marine > Sediment | place: USA...
GACGACTAAACCTCGTCCAGTACTCATCCACTGTTCGGACGGCTGGGACAGAACATCGCAACTCGTCTCACTCGGCGAGCTTGTACTGGATCCTTATTATAGAACTTTTGAGGTATAACGCCATTAAATATATATATATATATATATTACAGTCTTTTTACTCCTGAACGAGGTCACGGGTACACAGGTACCCTCAGGGGTAGATGGAAATTTGCCTGCTTAATCTGTCAGAATTTCCCATGGTGAATCCTAAGTGGAATTTCTGCTAAACAAGCGAGCCCCATAGAGAAGGTTACTCGATGGTTTAACCCAGTGACGTTACCGGGTGCCTCCTTCATTTAATGTCACAAACCAAATCTGATGACGATGCAAGCCAAAGCGGTGCCCAGAACCACAAATGGAATAGGAAGCCCTGATTTCAAACCCAGTGAACTGTCCATTATAAGCCTTCACATCTGCCCTATCTTGCAACAACTTTTACCTATAAGCTGTATTTCTGAGTTAGGTACTGAACCATTCATTGATCACTCAAACAGAAGGTCGGCATCGTTCTAGTCTAATTTGCGTTTCATAAATCTTTCACTTGCAGGGATTCCAAGTGCTGGTGGAGAGGGAGTGGTTACAATTTGGGCACAAGTTTGCAGAGAGGTGCGGTCAGATCGTAAACAAAAGAGAACCCCGCGAAACCAGTCCCGTATTTATTCAGTGGCTGGATGTCATTCACCAACTTCTTCTCCAATTCCCAGCGGAGTTTGAGTTTAATGAAGCTTACTTGGTGAGTCTTTTCTGTCAGAGCTTTAGACTTCGTCATTTAGACAGTTTTAATGTCTATGTGTTTGGGGTCTGTCTTTAGACCCATGCACCTCTATGCTAGTCCAGTGATATGGCCCTTTATGGCACTGGCTAGCTATTGATGGCTGGTCATGCCATATTGACTAAAGCTTCACCTATTTGACACCTCCATTCTCTTCATCCCATATAATAAGGAATCATTTGAACTTTGGAATTGTCTCATAGGCATTTAAAAAAAACCGCAAACTGATATATGTAATTGTTTCCTCCGAATGCAGATGAAGCTGGTGCAGCATGCATACTCAGGACTGTTTGGTACTTTCCTCTTCAAGGATCTGCACGAGCAGATGATACAACGTCTCTCCCCCTGCACAGTCAGTGTGTGGTCTCTTCTACATGCACTGAGACCTCAGTTCACTAACAAACGCTACTCTCCAGAGAAAACGGTAGGGTTTTCCTGTTACTGCGCATATGCTATTTCTATCGCGGTGATAGGATTGTACACAGACTATGGCCAGTCTGATAAACCAAAACAATGAATGGGTGACTACAACTAATATAAAATAAAAATATATGTATAAAATTGTATGTAATAAATGTATAAAACTAGATATAATAAATATATTATAACTACAAGGACAATATACAAATAGTACTTATATAAGTATGCATTACATATTGATAGACTAAGCACTTCTGCCTAGTTGTTTGACATTAACAAGAAGAACGTCATTAACATACAAGGGTTATTTCTTCCAGGTTTTAGATGAAATTGTGTGCGAGGCAAAAAGTCTGCCATTATGGTTGAAGGTCTTTGGCCGTCAAAGAATCTCGGTGGCTGAGGGTCAACATATCTCACAATATCTTGATGTGGATGGTCTCGCCTTCAGGGCAGAGTAGAAGGCACTCCCAGACAGGTAAATGTCCATCAGTTAAAGGTACACCTTAAGTCCAGATAAAGTTTTCCACTTCTGATTCTTCTGCTTACATTGATGCCTAGGTTTCTTTCTCGTTGAACATATTGCGCATGTGTCTAATATTGTCATTGCTAAGCCGGTGGTGACAAATCTAAGAAATGTCTCGGTTGCGGTAGAGCGATAAAGGCCCACCTACTCATGGTTATTTTTTAACATCATCACGATCAGCCTTCAGGTCCCCACTGAATAACATAGGCCCTTTCTCACCCTGCCACTGTTCTGTCTCTCATCCTGAGTTTGATCCTGGTAACCTACCCGGGCCTTTCTCGACTTCCCTTCCTAATAATCTCCGACTTCTAATGCCACTGTACTATTTTCTCGGGCGTTCATCCTAGCGTGGTTCTGTGAAGGCCTGCATAAATACTAAAAAGGACTCGGGCACTGGCAATAATATATGGAATTAGCCACGAAAGACTGTCATATATTGTAAGTGAATACCAAGTTTATTTTATGGCAACTATTTATTCTCATGATGAAACCTACACCAATCAAACTTTTTTGGCAGGTCTAAATACACAAGAAGACAATTACCAATATTGAGATGGTTTCACCAATTGAACATCTGGATGACGTAGCAGACATCTCGCTTATAAACTAATAAAATGATAAGGAAGCGTAATATCTCTCTATGTATGACTTTTAGTTGTGTGGGGACAGGAGGCCTGGGCGAAGCGAGCCCACAGATTGTAATTCCGCACAATTGCCAACTCAACTACCTTCGCAATTCGGTACAGTAGATGACCCGCGTGTATACTAATCATGACCAGAATATATGGACATAGCTGACTGCCATCATTGCTTGGCAAGCGAGGATATTTTTTTGATATTTCGCAATGCTTCCAAGGCTCCCAATGAAATTTGATGTCAGTCTTAGATCCAAAGATCAAACAATCTAGAAGCCTATTTCTACTGACCTCTAATCTTTATGTGGAAACGTTTTGTAAATTAAGTCCATCGCGTGTCCCCGCCGAAGACCTCCGCCACCCGGGTAGACCTAAGAACCTAAGTTGTCTTTCTTCGGTTGATGTTTACGTTTTAGGGTCAAAGTTCGTTGTGACGTCACCGTGTTTACATCGCGGCCATGTTTTGCATCAGTTGCAGATCCAATTTTTGACTGGTTGAATTGGATTTAACGTATTATTGTTATTCCAAGACTCTATACGGTAGTTGTGTTGCGAAAGTCTGTTGGCAGGAGCTTGTTGAGGTCTTATTGTACATAATGCCTTATTTTTAGGTAAGTTGCCGAGTGACTATATAAAGTTAAACTGTCACGGTGTAAGCTTACTTACACTTGCACTTGCAGTAGTGAGTAGACAGTAGAGTAGTACTAGTAGACCGAGTCGGCGCAAGTGATAACATCCACAGACCACACTCATTTATTCGGCATTGAGTTTAGTGACAGAATCATTCAGTGAATAAGTTGTCGAATTGTAGTTTAATACTGATGTCTGCCCCAGTCCACACATCTGGAAGATAATCAAAACCAACCAATCCAGATGTATAGTGGTAAAATGTAACCAGGTTCATTTGGCCGCTTGACAGAAAAGGATTTATATTAGATTTACTAGGAAATGAACCCTGTTGTGCACGCATAGCTGCATATCTTTCACGTATCAATTTATGCCAATGTGTACACAACATCTAGAAGCTCAGTCAACCATTTGACCAGGATGTGTGTGTAACAATAGCGAAAGTTCAGCTCCCCTTTTTGCTGCGTTAATCAACAAAGAATTACATAGCTATTTTAATGATTTGGCTCAAAGCTACCATTTTCACCCACAAATATATGCAATACCTTTGGTTGTTTCTTTAGCAAATAGAAGCAGTTATAGCCCTGCTGTGTGCTGTTGAATGATGAAGGCAAACTAGCAGTTTTGTTTGATTTGTCAGGTACTTGGTAAATGACTAGTAACAAAATATGGATTCCATATCTCTGTGGTAATAAATGACCATGACACTAGAAAATGATCCGTACCGATGTGATCAGCCTTCTGTCCCCAGGTTTTCCTATGTGTCGTGATGCCCTTGGTAACACAAACTAATAACTAGTAGTAGACTCGGCGATGAAGTCTGAGACGAACAACCCATCTCAAGATCCTGCAGCTTCCCCGATGAAGATTACTGAAGCTAAGAGTGAACCGGAGATGAACTCGTGGAACGTGGGAGGGAAAAGGGAGCGGTACGATAGCTTGGAAGTGGTGTGCCGCACAGATATCATTAAAAAGAGAGATATGCACTTAGATGATGGTAAGTAGGGCTACATCTGGTTCCAATAACCCGCGACCCCAGACATGGCCTTATCAAAGCCGGAATGAGAAAACTGCATGTTTCAATCAGCATCGATGTTTCAGTCTTTGGTCCACCAGTCTCATAACATGTACCATATGTCACCCTTGACTACTATATGAGCCAATGAGGAGAGCAGGTAACCTGTTGCTTTTCCTGCCTCTCATCCAGTTTGTGTAGTTGACAAGTTTAGATATATAAGTTGTATTGGTTATAGAAAATCTCAAGGCGCCGGTAAATATGATACCAGGAGAGATGCTTCTGTATATGGGCCATACTCTGAATGGGCAGATAATGCTGACGACGTATCGACTTTTCGTGTTATATGGATCGTCCTTCGCTAACATCGCTCTACGGATGATTGAGACTGTAGAGATAAAGTCTGATGTGTGTAGTCTGGCCGTACTCTGCAAAGACGCCACTGTAGAGACGTACGTACAGATTCTCATCCGAGTGATGCAACCCATTAGCAACTCCCAGTTAATGAGACGCTGTATCAGCGCATATGCGCGGTAGACTGCTAATATTGATCTGTCCCGAGTGACTTCAGGGACTTGCAAAATTTTCAGGAGACTCGTTTATTATTTTCAGAGTAACTCTACAGAGTGGAGACGCTTGTTTCAAATGGTATGGGCGAATAAAACAGGAGATTGCGCCAGTTTCAGCTTTTGAAGACCACTTTGCCATTGCGTTTTATGCCAAGTCTGTGGCGGAGCCTGCCAGGGCGCTGTGGGATGCAACGTCATATAACAAGCGAGCGTATCAACTCGGGGATGAAGTGGAGAGGCTTGGGTTTGATCTCAAAACAACATGGAGAATCACTAATCTAAATGAAAACTACAGGTATGGTAATAATAGCAAGCCCATTCCTGATATCAGTTTTTACACGCATAACATCAGTAAATCCATGGCTTGTTTTCAGGATATTTCATGTTTTGTCATGTACACTAAATAGGTGGGCCTCTTTTATTTACTGTCACAATCTGAATCCAACAAAGAAGAAAGCGCAAACTCTAAATCGAACCCAGGTCATCCGGTCAAAAGCTGAATGCACTGGCCACTAAGCCACTGCTTCTTCCTAGTAATTGCGAGATTAGTTACTCTCCTCCCCTTAGTATCAGTCTGCGTCCGTCCGTATCTGCACTGAGAGCAAACAGTATATCACACAGCACCTGTCCTCCTTCTTAAAGGTACAGCTCCAGCTATCCCCAGGAGAATCTGGTGCCTAAGGATTACTGTGACGATTCTTTACGAGAGGCGGCCCAATTTCGAACTCTTTGTCGATTCCCAAGCGCCGTGTGGAGAAACAAAGAAAATGGAACCGTCCTATTGCGCAGCAGTCAACCTGTAGTTGGAGTATTTTGTCAAAGAAATACTGAAGATGAAAATCTTCTACAGGTAAGAAACCTCCCATCCTGGGGTGAAATATGAGCAGCTGTTTTGGAAGCTCCCAATCAAATCAATCATTTGCGATCGGAGTGACACAGTGTTGTTACCCAAGCTACAGATAGTTCATGATGGCAGAGATGCCATGAGTACCATACCAAATTGTGAATGTTGTGATAACCTTCAAATCTACTTCGGAAATGCCTAGAAATTCGGTCATTTGGTCATCTGTCATGTTGTAGGCGATTATACGAGCCTGTGGTACAGAGCGTATGCTCATTGTGGATGCCCGCTCTTACACAGCAGCTATTGCTAACCGAGCCAAGGGTGGAGGCTGTGAATACACAGCTTACTACCCGAACTGTGATATAGAGTTCATGAACCTACCCAACATACACGCTATCCGTAGCAGCTTTAATGCCATCCGCTCTCTCTCCAGCAGTATAGACAGTGCAAGGTTAGCTCGAGGGAGGTCATCAAGTAGCTACGGTTTGTTTTCTTGTGTGATTATTTCCACTCCGGTGGTGAAGCTGCTCGGTCATATGCTACATGTACATAGTTTTTCCGCCAGTTACAGCTTAGCATGGAACGCCGTTGACAGGTCAGTATTAATTCTCCACTTCATGGCGAGGCTTGTGTTAGTTTTGAGCCAAGATTAGGATATTAGGATCTCATACATTGGGAGTCTGTCGTGCACAGGATTCGAACCTGGGTTTTCATGGTTGCTAGCCCGGCATTCTACCGCTGAGCCATTCAATTATCTCCCCAGCTAAGTGTCTGTCGCTAATGTCGCCGCCCAGTTGACTACACGTAAACTCTTCTCATTCTTAGTAGTGTTGGGGACTCTGGTGTAAACTAAATGGTTTATGGACAAATGTCTGGCTGTTACAGTTGGTATTCAGCGTTGGATTCCACCAAGTGGATGCTGAACCTATCTACTCTACTTTCCTCGGCATGTACAGTTGTTGATAACCTGACCGTTAGAAAGCGCCCCGTGCTCGTCCATTGCTCCGATGGCTGGGACAGAACACCCCAGCTAGTCTCACTGTCTGAGCTCATACTAGACCCTTACTATCGAACTTTCAAGGTAAGAAGATCGAACTGTAATTTATATGCCCGTGAGCCTTGGGGAATATATACATCTGGCTCTGTCTGTGAACCGATCTCAGTGCCACCTGCCACATTTCCCGTTTACAAAATAGTCATGTCTCTTCAGCTCGTGTCTTCTTATCTCATATATGCACTCTTTTACTTTCCTGAATGTGGGAAGCTTTCTTCTACATGGCATACTAGCTGATCACAGTGTGAGTGCATAATGTTATAGGGCGGCTTGCATAATCTGAATGTATCTAATCGATACCGCTGGATAAAATTTTGGTTGACATTTAGCTGGACAATGTGAATAGATCATTACAGCTTCGCTGGATGTGTTAGGAAACTCAGTTGAGCCCTGTCTCGAAGTTGGAGTCAAGTTTCCCATGGTAGCAGCTACTAATAGTGACAGTATATGATTCCATCACAGATACGTGTAGTAGGGCGGAATGCTCGCTGCTCATTGTTACGGCCGGTTAACCATGAGACAAGTCATTGATCAGCAATGCCACTCAACTTTACTTCCTATAAATCAATTTCTCACTGTCGCGCTACTTTACAGGGATTCCAGGTTTTGGTGGAACGCGAGTGGCTAGTTTACGGGCACAAATTCGCTGAACGATGTGGGCACGTTGTAGGCGGCTCAGACCCAAATGAGATGAGTCCTGTGTTCATACAGTGGCTCGACGCCGTTTTCCAACTGCTTCGGCAGTTTCCAACGGAGTTTGAGTTTAACGAGGCCTACTTGGTGAGTGATAGCATAATAAAGTGCTACCAGACTGGTTCTGTGAGAGTCCCTTCATGACCTCCGTGTTAACCCCTACCTCTGAAACCCGTTGCATTACCATGTGTCTTAGGCTTTATGCAGCACACCAGTATGACATTGTCAATGTCAATTCACGGTGTCAATTGGGAATATGGACAGTCCAATCAGCTTTTAAGACGATTACTACATTGAGCAGTTAGTTAACTGGTTGACATCTCTACTTATTCATTGAAATACATATTACAGTTAGTTGCTAGAACAAGCTGTATGTTCACTGTTCACCGTTCTCCACTTATAGATTAAACTGGTGCAACATTCACACTCCACCATGTTTGGTACATTCCTGTATAATAATGAGAAGGAGAGAGAGTTACAGCCACTATCACATGATACAGCCAGTGTGTGGTCTCTATTACACGCCGCGAAATCTCAGTTCACCAACAGACTGTACTCTTCACAGAAAAAGGTGAGATTGTCACAGGTACAGGCTGTTCTTATGTCGCTATAAGAAAGACCTACATGCCAGCAAAGGTATCTGGAAACTCACGCCTGAAGGATAGATCAGTTTCTATGTTAACATTGTTACACTATGTTACTGATAAACAGCATCTACATTTCAATACCATATTGTTCTCTGTTGAAAACGTATATAATATAGACAAAAGACCAATTCATTGTCACATTATCCCAGTTATACAGTATCTACTAGGCCGATAATCCTGGAAGACTGGCCAGATATAACAGGCTGAGGCGCATTCGTGCATTCTTCTACTCAAGATGGTTGGCACCACACCTGTAATAGGCTCAGGATTTTTGCAGATCCTGCAGCAAACCAAACGAGATCACTTGTTTTTTTTATGTAAAATAATCCATCTCTGTACACATTTCGGCTTCAGTAGAACACATGTACCAGTAATCAATTTAAGAAGCTGCTGAAAGATGCCGGGAACTACCAGCCGTTTATCATAATATATATAGGCTAACGTCCAGTGACTGATTTATTTACAGGTTTTAGATGTGCAATGTCATCCTCGTCAGCTGAAGTTATGGTTAAGTGTGTATTCCCCTCAGAGCAGCTGGCAGGCTCCTATTCCCGACGAGCAGCCGACACTACAAAGGAGTCATTCTTTCAGTGAGATATCCACCTCCACAGGTAAAGTTTCAGAGTCTCATGCTATCTTGCTTTGTTTCCTGTAGCGAGTGTATGCGGCTGCTTGTCATGAATGCAAATTTCTATCTTCTGGTTACTGTTGGATAAATCTTTTTTACATTGAAGAGGGGTGAAGTATTTTGTTTACGGAGTTTTGGCTCATCAGGATTTTCCCGTAGAGGAAGTAACGCAGCACAGAACTAAATCTGCCATTTCATTTTCTCATTTTCTGGATTGTAGAGTCCGATCTGCACAAACTGGCAGGTCCACGGCGTTTGAGTGACCCGGATGTTGGCATGAGTCTCAGCGAATCACCATCGTTGTCCAGCTCTCAGCTACCAGACTCCGCCTCCCACTTGAGTGGCTCTGTGAATGGTTCTTTCGGTGCTGGGTCTAATGGTACTCCCAGCAGTCATTTAGACCTACTGAAGCTGGAAGGGAGGAGCCGAAACAACAGCAATGCTTCAATTCGCGATGAACCAATTAAGGCTGGAGACAAACAGGTACATGCAATGGTTTTCAAACTATTGGATTGGTCTTTTCTTGCTTATAGTGCATTGGTGTTAGTACATTTGCTGTGATTATTGAGCAGATTTGCTTGTAACCGAACCTGAGGATGATTGGCTGCTGTAGTCAACTGTAATTATTCACGCACTTGGTCATATGACATCTTTACAATTACGGTGAAGCTGCCGGGTTAGATACTAATTTTTTTCATCAGTTAAGGTTTAGCATGGAGCACTGCAGGCAGGTGAGTATCAACGCTTCACTTCATAATGAGGCTTTTTTTTGTTTGAGTTAGGATAAGAGTTATCAGCCTAAATCCAGGCTCTCACGGTGGAGAGCTCTGCGCTATCACCGATCTTTCTTGCTATCCCTAGTCCACGCAGTAAAATCAGGGAAAAGAAGAGCCCCTCAGCAGAATGAACGGAGCTGCTGACACGCTGCCAAACATCGTAAACAGGAATAACCCGCAGGGGATGCTGACTATAGTCTTATTGTGATGTGTACTTGCAGGATATGTCACAGTATTCAAAATACCTGGATGTAGATGGTCTCACTCTCACTATGTCCCCAGTCCAACAGGCAGTCACTGACATGGCTGCTAGCTACGAACAGAAAATTGAGAAGCTGGAGAAACAGATAAAAGCCTTTAAAAAAGTTATCAGCGCTGACCACAACAAGCTTTGTAACTGCAACAAGATGATTGCACACATCGCTCAGGTATATCAATGAATACTCTGCCTTGTCTTTTAATCTACATGGGGCCTTGGCCATCCTATTAAATGGACCTCCTAAGTCTGAGGCTTATTGAGTCTGTAGGAGCTAGGAATTATGTGAAGAGCTTATTCTCAGAGTGGGTGCTCAGCACACCTGAGATTTGGATTCAGCATCTTTTGATCTTTAGCCAAGCGCTCTATCCATTGAGCTATCCCGTCTTCCCTTGTTAATGCGTATGGTCTGAGCCGCCTCTATTAGCCTGTATTTAAATATACAATATGCTGAAAATAGTGTCGCTTCATATTGCAGACTGACTCAGAGAATGGGACGTGTTCGTCTGGTGGCAGTGGGAATCAGTCGGACAGCAGTTGGGAGAATGTATCGCACAAAGAGTCGGATGTAACATTGTGGATGCCAGACCATGCTGTTTCCTTCTGCACTTCCTGTAATGAAAAGTTTTACAAGTTGTATCGACGCAAACACCACTGTCGGTACGTGCTATATAAGCTAAATGCCTAAATAGTGCCTCCTACTTACTGGTTTATTGAACTTGTTGATACAGAATATTGGTTTAGCAGGTTTTTTAGCAACGGCTGTTACTCCGGCGCAAAAATAATGAATTGGAACCGGTTTTGTTGTCATTTATTTGTATGAACTTTTCACTATTATGGTGAAGCTGCTGGGTTAGATACTTGTTTTTGCACCAGTTGTGGCTCATCATGGAGCACCACGAGCAGGCCATTTTCAGCGCCCTATACCATAGTGGGGCTTATTTTTGAGCCAGGATTAAGATGATCGCAGGAGCCCACCAAGACCGGGATGCGAATCCAGGTTCTCACAGATGCCAGCTCAGAGCTCTATACCACTCCGCTATCCCCTATCCCTGCGCTCGTTGATGCGCAATAACGATTTAGCAGTTTGTTAGCAACAGACATGATTCGGCGAAAAAAACAATCAATTGGAACGGGTTTTGTTGCCAAAGCAATGTAGCTTAACTCACTCGAGTAGACCATTTCCAAGGTTCCCATTTCTATTTTCAGGCAATGTGGTCAGGTGTTCTGTTCTGCATGTGCGGATGTCTTTGTGCCTATACCACAACAGCAGCTGTATGAACCAGCCAGAGTCTGCAAGTCCTGCTATGTCGGCCTATTCGGTTCACCCAACGGTGCTAATGGTGCTGCTAGTCCCAATAGTAACGGTGATAATTTGACCAAGAATGGAGCCGCTGGTGACGCAGGCTTCAGAGAAGGTCACGCCCTCACGGATATTGTGGATGCCCTAGATGAAGAGCCAATTGCGTTGCTCCGCTCAGAACGAGGCTCTCAGCTTAGTCTGGCCAGCAATGGTGACAATGGGCCAACAAGAAACGGTGTGCTCAGCCATAAAACATGCAGTCAGGAGTCAATTAATACGGATAGCAGTAAAGAAGGCCA
>Ga0224511_10003783_pt1 | contig 11101 bp, 6 predicted proteins | sample SF_May12_sed_USG_2_FD_169988 | JGI IMG/M metagenome (GOLD analysis project Ga0224511, IMG submission 169988) | Sediment microbial communities from San Francisco Bay, California, United States - SF_May12_sed_USGS_8_1 | ecosystem: Environmental > Aquatic > Marine > Sediment | place: USA...
TATGAAACCTATTGTTGTATATGCTGTACTCTGAAATTTAATTTTTAAATAAGTAAATGTATTATAGTCTATTGTATTTGCTGTTCATCTTTTCAAATAAATATATTTATGTTGTTGTGTGAGAAAACACACCTACCAGCAAATATGATGATTTTAAGCAGAGCCCTTTTTATCCTCATAAGTTGGTTTAACAGACATGGTAAAATTAAGCAGAGCCTTTTGAGGCTTCATTAGTTGGTTTACCGGACATGTTAATCGTTGTTGCTTTTTTAATACTGTGAAATTATTTATTTTCATTGGACATTAAATTTCGTGTATTTCGTGGTTAGGACAATAAACGAATTTAAGATTCCAATGAAATAGTAATCACTTTAGTAATATTGCATATAATTTCAATTCCACAAATTCAAGTGTCCACGAACATGTCTTATGTCGTAAAACCACAAAATTTCATGCCCACGAAATTAAATGATTTCACAGTATAAAATGTTTAAAAAAGTAAAACAAACTGAACCACAAACATGTATGATAATGAGAAAATTATTATTTATATCATCTGTGTGTGTCAAAACAACAAAAAAACATTTCCTGTATTTAAATATGCTTCCTAAAAAGGATGTCATAAAATTTACAATTGTGCATGTTTATTATTATTATTTACACAAAGCAACATGCATGTATTCCCACCTTTGTCTTTTATTTGCATATAAGCCTGGTGTCTTCTGCTAGAGCCGACAGCAAACAAACAACCTTTGCAATATAACTACTCGAATATTTAGCATTGTTGTCCTTTAGATAAAGAATAGTGTTTAAATGATGGGAATACCAAGAAATTAAAACAAAAACATTAATACTGTTTTTTTCCTTTTGTATAAAGTATTGATAAAACAAAGGGGTAAAATGAGAAATTGTGGATAAAATTGTTGTGTGCTTCTGGCAGAAGAGATTATGTTTCTACTTTTTGATTTCCTGACTTTATATCTGGATACCATGACTATTGTCCTATGTGTTAAAATGTTAATAAACTCGAACAATCTTTGTAGTAGTGCATTTCGTAGTGATGATGATGATGATGATGATGATGATGATGATGATGATGATGATGGTAATGATGATGATGATGATGATGATGATGATGATGATGATGATGATGATGATGATGATGATGATGAAGAAGAAGAAGAAGAAGAAGAAGAAGAAGAAGATGATGATGATGATGATGATGATGATGATGATGATGATGGCGATGATGATGATGATGTACATTGTGGGTTATGCCACCTTATATTTATAATTAATTTAAATAATATGAAAGGAAATTATTTAATAGAAAAAAATCGTAGCAATATATTTAAGTAGAATTGTACAGATATTTGATCATACTCAACGAAAAAGAATATAATAAATCATTTAGGTTTTGGTTCAATATGTGTATGTGTGCAAACACCACTATACATGTATACGCATTTAGATACTAATAGTTCTATCACCCATACATGTTCAAGCATTTTGCCAAGTTGTAAGCAGTCCAGAATAACAATGTTGATATCATTGTCGGAAAAAAAGAAAATGAATTAGATGTTAGAATTTGTCATAAAAATCGATGAATAGATATAATGCTGAATTATAAATAAATGACTTAGCATTTTGTCTTCTTTTACAACCAGAACTGTAAATAAACCTTACTTAATGCAGTAAATTATACAGATAATAATCTTAATCCAGTGTGTTTAAATGTATGCCCATTTATGAGCATTTCTCCATAATGCATACATGTACATTAAAGCACAGGTACTGTATATTGATCTATAAATAGCACTGCTAAATATAGCCATGACATCGACCTAATTTCACACATTAAAGCGCCGCTCTTCACTACCATAACGGGTGACTAGACTCTTGAACTATTGGCAATATTTATGAGATCTATATATGAACGAGGTCGTCACTGACAAATTTAGAGTTCTGACAGGGCCCATGCCTTATATGGCACAGAGTTCGTAGAATTATCGTTACTAACCGAGGCGTCAGCTGTGTAATATACAGGTATATAAGAGCCGTCCGTCTCCTTTAAAATCATGCAAACTTTAAACTGCGAGAAAAAAGCTAGCAAAGTGATAAAGAACAAAAGAAGGAATCTAGGAGCAGACACGCAGGCTATAATATTGTGCAAAATTGTATTAAGGTATGTCTATTTAATTTATTAAGTTGCGGACAAGTGCATATAGATTTTTCATGTATTTATCATTTCATTTTAATTAATTTATTTGCATGCATATATATTGCTGATTTTATAATTGAAAATATGTTCAACTAATTAGAATTGTCACAATTAATTTATTTGCATGCATATATAATGCTGATTTTATAATTGAAAATATGTTCAACTAATTAGAATTGTCACATTACAATGAAAGATGCATACAAATATCTCTTAATAGTGTTTGTCATTTTTGTATAAATTTAAGAACCTTTCCGTCTTTGTATGTCGGACAAAACACACACAAAAATATGTTGTTGGCATATTATATATTACTAAAATATAACTCAAATTTTATATATAGACGAAGAAATAGTTTTTTTTAAATATAAAAACTAGATCTAGTAAAGCGAAGTTTTTGCTTATAGTTTACTCATGCTTTTGATTATCTAATAAACGTACGTTGTTGTTTTTTTACTTTAGAAAATCATCAACAAGCAATCATGCCGTTCACGGAGGAAGATATCGCTGGCGTTGTCATTGACAACGGGTCCGGCATGTGCAAGGCGGGGTTTGCCGGGGAGGACGCGCCACGTGCCGTGTTTCCCGCGCTCACTGGCCGCCCGCGTTACGACATCGTGATGGCGGGGATGGGGGCTAAGGTGAGATATGAAGATTAATGTTGTTTTTTAATTAAGATGCATTATTATTTCGTTAAGGAACATTTCAAAATATGGCCTTCTTAGAAATGTATTTTATATAACTAATGACCATTTAACGTTTATAAAATTAATTTGGTGTTTGATTCGAAAGAAATTGAGATCATTATGTTACTTAAATCCTAGCTGTTGCTTAAAACCATCTTCCCTTATTTTATTATTGGAAGACGCTTTCTATCTAATTCTAAATTGTGTTTTCATAAACGTACAATGAAATCGTTGTTATTCTCTTTTAGGATACATACGTTGGTGATGAGGCCCAGAGCAAGCGAGGTATCCTGTCCTTGCGGTACCCCATCGAACACGGCATCGTCACCAACTGGGACGATATGGAGAAGATCTGGCACCACACCTTCTACAACGAGCTCCGTGTCGCCCCCGAGGAGCACCCCGTTCTGCTTACAGAGGCTCCCCTCAACCCCAAGGCCAACAGGGAAAAGATGACCCAAATTATGTTTGAAACGTTCAACGCGCCGGCCTTTTACGTTGCAATCCAGGCCGTCATGTCGCTCTATGCGTCCGGGCGAACAACGGGCATCGTTTTTGACGCCGGAGACGGCGTTTCACACGTTGTCCCCATCTACGAAGGCTACGCTCTGCCGCACGCTGTTGAGCGTATTAATCTGGCCGGACGTGACATCACGACATACCTCCAGAGAATCCTGTCCGAACGTGGATACAACTTCAAGTCATCGAGTGAAAAGGAGATTGTTCGAGACATGAAGGAAAAACTTTGCTACACCGCTCTAGACTTCGAACAAGAAATGGAAACCGCGACGAAGTCTTCGGTTGTAGAAAAGTCATACGAGCTTCCCGACGGCCAGGTTATTACCATTGGCAACGAACGCTTCCGCGCGGCGGAAACCATGTTCCAGCCATCTTTCCTCGGCATGGAGAGCGCGGGCGTACAGGAACTCGTTTACAACTCCATCATGAAGAGCGACATCGATATCCGTAGCTCGCTGTACTCGAATGTCGTCATGTCCGGTGGCTCCACAATGTTCCCCGGCATCGCCGACCGCATGAAGAAGGAGCTGGACCAACTCGCGCCTTCCGGTATGAAGGTGAGGGTGATCGCGCCGCCCGAGCGGAAGTACTCCGTGTGGATCGGCGGATCCATCCTGTCGTCCCTCTCAACATTCCAGTCCATGTGGATCAGCAAACAGGAGTATGACGAATCCGGGCCCTCTATTGTCCACCGGAAGTGCTTCTGAGTGACTGGTATTGTTCCCCGACAAACTTTACACCAAGGTAGATAACTCCAGACGACTTTCCAACGTTTGCTCAGGATTACTTCCCTTTGCTTATCTTCAGTGGACAATAAACTGACTCTTGCCAATAAGTCAAACTGCTTAGAACTCTTGAGCAATAAAGCCTTGAACGGACATTAAAATGAGGCATTAAAACTTACGGCAGGAGGGAGATAAAAATTGTGATAAAATTGCTAAATGTATATATTTAAATAATCATGCAGGTAATGTTTATTTTGTAAATGTAGTGATTTATGTCATGTAAATATGTACAGTTTATTGATGTCGTTAAGTAGAGCAGTAGAACATAGCTCTGCACATTTCGTTTGTTTTTGCAGATATACATGCTATGTATTGCTACAAAGAATTAAGTGTCTTTCTTCTTTAAGTTGAACCATTAATGTTTAAAGCGTGCAATTATTTATATATGTATTTTTATGCAATTGTTGCATAAGTTGTGTCTTTCATATTTCTTGCACATTTTGTATTTTCATAAACGTTTGTTTCATGTCAAAATCAAATCTGTTATTTATTTTTATATAAATCTAAATCGTCGGAAATAAATACATAAAATCTGAAAGATACGTCTTTGTTTCAGCTGTGTGTATAAAATGAAACTGCCAATATTTAGTTATAAATGCGTCTGAACAAGTCGGGCTAGAATAAACAAAAGTGTAGTGCACAAGAACCGTAACACGTGCTTTCATAATTTAAAAACTAGATCTATTGCACTTGGTTGTTTCTAATACTAAATTTTGTATGGAGCAATTCTCTATAAAGTATATATAAGCTCGGTGTTAAAGTGCAGTTCGGGGAACATCCACTTGTTCGACCGACGCTTGCGCATGTTCAGCATGTTAATGCTTACCGACGCTGAAAGGCTACGTCAATGAAAATGAAAAGAAATATTAATTTTTCATTAGAAACAGAATCTACTGCGTAGATTTATTTTTATTATATTTTTACTTTTAAATCGTGTTGATTTATTTTTAAACTGTTATTGAAATACACACACTGTAATAAATTGAAAAGGGCAGAAATGTTTCATCTAATTCCTCCCTTTTATGTGGATACAGCGCAAAATTAAAATCAGAAATTCTTAAAACGGCACGTTGAATAACATTCAAATGCCATTTTCTTAAACAATAAATGATAATAATAATCAAGTTCGAGAAACTTAATTATTGTTGCAAAATTAGGCCTTTGTCAGAGTCTATAAGTATATAACCCCACCAAGTGTATAATCTTACTAACAGTAAGACTTACTTGTTTTGGAACACATTATAGAGTCTTATATAGTTATTTTGTTCCTTTTTTTGTTTTTTATATTTGTAAACATGTTATCAAACTTTTAATATATTCTTTAAGAAATCAAAATAAACTTGATATAGATCTACTCATACGGTTTATGATTAGCCTACGTCTTTGTATAAAATATGACTTTGTGTATAATAAAAGTATGCATGTTCTGTAAATGTGTATGTCTTTTCAATGTATATGATTTTGCTTTGCGGTACATTTAAAAACAATTTTGATGATTATAAGTCAGTAAATATATTTTATGTTTTACCATAAGGCCTACAACGCCCAGTTGCTGAGTCAGATGTGCTCTCTAGCCAAATCCCCAGCATAGTGCAACCTTTTATACCGGAAATCTGATTTAGTGTGTTTTAACCTTTAAAACTAGTATATTACTTAGTTGGAATATCTATATGACCAGTAATTGCTAAATTCAACATCCACTGTTTCGACCGGTGTATCCTGTATTAAAGTAAATCATGTTTAATCTTACAGGTTACAAGAAAAAACCTCCGATTACCCTATAAAAGTTTACCTTTTCAAGGCCTTTGATAAAATGGTGACCTAGTTTTAACCGAGGTAGTTTAAGGACAAGGTAAAAGTAATGCAACATAAAACATGACAGACATAACGTCAGGCTTAAGATTTCAAGACAAGGTTGCCATAGTGACTGGAGGTTGTCAGGGTATAGGGAAAGGATGTGTGGATGTTTTAGGTAAGTATTTATTAGCTATTTAGTGTAATTAGGCTAATATACATGAAGTTATTACCGTCTGTTTTAAATTAGGACATACGTCATTAAGTCTTCGTTGTTTTAGCGTACCCCAGTAGTAGAGTACGTTAAATATACAGCTTCATTGTTGCCGTTTTATTTTCTAAAAACAACACTATAAAATAAATGTATGATATATACAATGTTGTTAATGAGAATGACTTTTATGAAAATATATACATACACACATGCATACATTGTTGAGTTGTTTATCTTTGTAATGCATGGTTGCATACATTCCATGATGCAGTCGAAAACGGAGGGCAAGTCGCGGTATTCGATATTAAAGGTATTCTTTATTTGATTGATTGATTGATTGATTGATTGATTGATTGATTGATTGATTGATTGATTGATTGATTGATTGATTGATTGATTGATTGATTGATTGATTGATTGATTGATTGATTGATTGATTAGTTTTTATTAACTAAGAACATATAAAGAGAGTTATATTTTTTATCGTGTTTCCATTGTTTGTAATCCCTGCCCAATTCCATCAAATTATTTGTTCATGCCATTCAAGCCGTCAGCGTTTATATTTTAAGTTTGATTATGATGGTTGAGTTATGGCTTAAACATATAACCTCTTAACTTTTCGAAGTTCAACATCTTTACGTTATAGATGACGTTGGACACGGTTTAAAGGCATCTGGTCCCGGGGAGATCCTGTATGTCCATTGTAACGTTCTGAATGAGCAACAAGTCAAGGTAAACAACATCTTCCGGTACAATAACACATGTATTTAGATCAACATTTTAAGTACTGTATAACATGCACGAGCGGCACCTCTAACGAGCGGCTACCTCTCTCGACCGGCAAAAAATCACCCATGGTCAATGAACCTCAGATGAACTACACCTCTCTAGAGCAACCAAAATCTTATGTAGTCGCCTGATGTTGCTCTACAAAGGTTATACAGTAACGGCGATGTTCTACTAGTCGCGTTGTACGTTGTACGTCGTACGTTGCCCCGCCCCCCCCCCTCACGGCCGGAAACATTACTTGTATTGTGATTATTATTGTCAAGAAGCTGTGAATGGTTAAGACAACGTAACTTTCCTGGAAAGTGTATGTTACACAAATTGGCCACCTGCTCCCCATCATGTGGTAATATCGGTGTGCAAAAAGGCTTAAACTTACATGTATGTTGTTTACATTTGAAAATGGAGTTCCGCTCATGCGCTATGGGGCGTCAGTGGTGTAGCATCATTCATTACTACTGATGAGCAGCTTCAATAAAACCGAGGCTGCTGTTTTCTCGTGCAGGCTATGCATCCTGAGGGCTTTCCCTTTCATCAGTTTCAGTTTAAGAACGGCATTTTTGTATTTATAGGTGTTGTTCTTTTTGGCACATAAACTTTGTTTCAACCTCATAATTATCAAGATGCATCTCTTTATGATAAAAAGGGAAAAAGGATGCACTTGTACTTAAACTTAGATTCGTTCTCATTAAACTTATTTTACGCTACATTACTTTAGGACGCAATCCGGAAGGTTGTGGATGCCTTTGGAAAAATCGACCTGCTCGTCAACAACGCAGGAGTTGGTAACATTTAATTAAATCCTGTATACCTTCATATATTTGTGATATATTTAAATTAAAAATGTAACAATTAAGAGAAATATTAGAAAATAAATTACAAATGTAACAATTAAGAGAAATATTAGAAAATAATTTTACAAAGATTTTCCAAATAAACCTATTTGTCAGGGCGATTTGTAAAATCCAGACGGTACAAAGACACTTTTTAAAGGGAATTTTTATTTAAAGTCCACTCTTATTCTTTTTAAGTTACCGAACAATCTATGAACTCTACACCTATATTATCAAAAATGTTATTGTCTACATTTTAGCCCCAGTAGGCTCTGTGATTGACGGTATCAGTATTCAAGAGTTTCGAGACCTCCTGGACCTGAATCTGGTTTCAATCTTGACCATGTGCAAGGTAAACATTATACACGTCTATCTTATGGATTGTATGTTGTTTACATTTGAAAATGTAGTTCCGCTCATGCGCTAGGAGGCGTCAGTGGTGTCGCATCATTCATTACTACTGATGAAAAGCTTTTATAAAACCGAGGCTGCTGTTTTCCCATACAGTCTATGCTTCCTGGGGACTTTCCCTTTCATCAGTTTAATTTAAGCCATTTCTTCAGGTTATTAACACTTATTGTATATAACTACAAGTTGGGTGCGAATTTTGAATTATATATTTATTGCGCGTCATCACAAAACCTGCATTAATGGCATTCAGTATTATTTATGCAATTAACGTTAAGTTCATTGGAAAATTGACTACCCTTTTAAGGTTTTATGTTGACTTAATATTTTGGGTAGCATACTGCTCCATAATGCGTATGGATGACGAAACTAACAGTAGTTTGCTTCGCCGCCTTCTATTATTATATACAGTTGACCATTTACGTTGTTGTCTTAATTTTGTTGTGTATGTTGTATATTATGTTTTCGATACTGCAAACATATGTTAATTCCATCTTCTAATATGTGTGGTAGTGCATGTCGTAGTTGAGGACTCGTTACAGTGCATTAGCAATGTTTTGTATTTTTCTCTCATATTTGCAGCATTCCCTGCCGTACCTGAGGACCACCAAAGGCTGTATAGTGAACATGTCCAGTATCGCGTCCGCGTCGGCGGGTCGGTCCGGGAGCATCTACTGTGCATCGAAGGTAAATGCGTTTTATAATTTAGTCTAAACAAAGACAATAATCACAAGGCATTTTTCATGTTTGGTATTTAAAATCATCTAGATGTCCTGTACCATTTAGCTGATGCAAATTGGGTTTAAAATAATCCTGCCTTAGGGGTCACGGGTTTATATTAAATTATACAGAAAAGCCTCGAAGAACACCGTTTCCTTAAAAACTGCCGTATTTGACTTAAAAGAAAGTATCCTTGTGTGAACATTTCAAACATTATTTATGTTTGGCTGAGTAACTATGTCAATGTGATTCAGGTGAGCAACCCATATCCCCACTGGGCCCTCTTGTTTATAATTTAATGCATTATAGGGTGGCGTGACGTCGTTTACAAAAGCTTTGGCGATTGATGAGGCGCGAAATGGGGTGAGGGTGAACTGGTATGGAACGTTTACACTATTTTTTTGGATTTGAATGATGGTGAAAATGACATTAGTGAATTTTAGTTTAATGAAAGAATAAGAGCACAACAATTTGCCGTGTTTAAAACGTAACTCGCGGTCAATAGATTTGGTAATCAAACTTTTTATATACGGACTAAGCTAACCAGTTCCGAATTAAAAGTGAAATCTTTAGATGTACATGTATAACAATTATGATAATCATAATAATCTGTATCTAAAAGTATTTAAAACCTAATTGAGAACATGTCCGTGATTTTAGTGTTGCACCGGGTGTAATTCGTACACCATTGATGGACAACCTCATTGCCACCGCCAGACACCCAGAATTCTTTAAGAAAAGTCTGGAAGGGACAACGGTAGGTAGAACAAATCTTTAAAGGTTGCGGTTGTGTAAATTGACGCATCGAACGGGCCATCTGAAATGGCGTTTAGTCTGACATAAGGGACCATATTTCATAATGCAATCGGCCAATCAGAAGACTGAATCCGCTGTGTATCACTCGCTACCAATCGGAACACATCGACTGTTTTGTGTAAAAATAAACCTCGGATACCAGATGGGGAAAAGGTAGTTTCAACATGGCCGCTAAGGGAACGCTTGAAACATACATATGGTGTTTTTGTAAAAAAATTTAGAAGCTTACAGTGTCAATATAATATCAAACAACAACAAAAGTTTAAATACAATAATTGTTTAAAGAGTATTTTCAAGATGTTTTTTCAGAAGGTAAAGGCGAATTACACCGGACCAAATCACTGAATTTGGTTTACGAGGTTGTTTTTCTTCCGATTGTACGCAAGATGGCCGAGTTGAAACGATTGACTCGCTACGTGCACATGCAACGTTTGACGAATCGTGCGCTTTCACTAATTTGTAAGAGCATCGGGGGTCATTTCAAGTGACTGTTCTGTCGATACGTGTTTCAGTGTTTTATATTATATATATGTCTTATTTGTGTTTTCATTAGCTGCTAAACCGGTTTGGAACTACACGGGAAATTGGCCTGGCGGTGCTCTACCTGGCCGTGGACGCCACATACACGACCGGATTCGAACTCAACTGTTCGGCCGGATCTTCGATTGGATTTGGATTAAAGAAGAGTTATTTGTAATTAATGGTCGGGTTATTACGAAGACAGCAATAACGTTTTATCTGATGATGTGTTGATAACTGTATATCATATAAATATGTCTATGGTCTTTCTTATATATATGCTAATAATAAATGTCCCTGTTAATTATTTCGTTATAACCGACATTTTTTAACGACACATCTTAATTTATTTGTTAAGAAGCAACGTGTAGTGCCATATTAAAACGCAGTTCTGTATACAAGAGATGTTCAAGGCAATATATGTTTTTATTCATTTGGTGACTTAAGAGAGTAAAGCTTGAAAATATTTTATGCACACAAGATTCAGTTATGTTCATGGATCTTTAGTATTGCATCTAGGTGCGTTTTATATAAAATAGGTAAGCCTAGACGACATAATTAAACACAGTTGTCTAGTTATTGCCCTTGTTACAAGGAATGGAATCGAAACCCAATTAACGATTGGTATACCATTTGAATCAATGACTGTGATTTTCGAGTTATTGTTCTAAATCACGATGTAATAAATGCTTATGTAAAGAATTGCTCGTTGTATAAATAAACGATGAACGAGAAACGCAGTCGATTAGACATCTATATTGTAAGTTGTTAGCTGTATCGTATATCAATGGATTAAATGT
>Ga0224511_10003784_pt1 | contig 11101 bp, 9 predicted proteins | sample SF_May12_sed_USG_2_FD_169988 | JGI IMG/M metagenome (GOLD analysis project Ga0224511, IMG submission 169988) | Sediment microbial communities from San Francisco Bay, California, United States - SF_May12_sed_USGS_8_1 | ecosystem: Environmental > Aquatic > Marine > Sediment | place: USA...
ATTATTTCTGTTTTGTCAATGCGCTTGGTAATGTTTGTCCGAATTTCGCGTTGTCCAGAATACCGGTCTAGTTATCTCCCTTTTGAAGAGAATCATGCGCAAACAAAGTGCGCAAATCTTACTACCGCAATCGTCTTTAAGTATGACAGATTGCATGTTCTACATACTCTTATCATCAACGTAAAATTAGTGTTACGCCTTTCATAAATACTTTGTAAAATTGTCTAATACATGTACTTTTATTACACAACTCATGGATAATGACATGTGCCTCTCCAACGAGCCGTGGTTCATCGCTGTAAGATGACTGACATATGAACAAGACACCGTCGTCAGCACGCGTTGGTGTAAACGTTACCGTGCTTGTGACGTTGTACGTTTTAAATTTATGACAAAATTGATGGCACCAGTCAAACGCGTTCCGATAGAAACTGTGTCCATGAACCAGTCAACTGATTGTTGAGGGTAACCTCCTTCTGATAGGCAAATAATGTCTATAGTTAAACCATCTGTAGGTTGGCCTTGAACAAATACCGTTGGCGAAGTAATTGTTGGTTCATTATGACACACTGGAACAAAACCAAGTGTGAAACGCATGAGTTCAATACACTAGTTGATTTAGACAATTTTTGTCCTTATGTAAGGCCAACTAAGTAACACACGACATGCTAAGGGCCATATCACAAGATTTTAGAAAGTCCCATAGAACTACTCTAACTATAAGAACAATCATATTGCTCCCCTTTCTACGTTCTGCCGTGACAATGTTAATAATCAATGGATCTTTCTAACGTCAGGGATAGAGGGAGCTGTTTTAAGTTATAGAGCAGTGATTGCATAAATAAACCATTTATTTAAGTAATAAAAGTGTGCTACTTTACGTGTCATTCGTTAAAATACCAGTGTTCAAACATTTACGAAAACGACATTCATTTTCTGTTTTTAAACGTTAACAAAAGAAGAAACTATACTGCCACTGATAAGGAATTTAGAGTATATACATCTGGTTAAGTTGTCTTTGGTAGCTCTAGCGTGAGAACTATTTGACAAAGCTAGATTAGTAAAAGTATTACGAAGTGTATATTGGAGTGGTGAAGCCGCAACTCTAGAGTTTTTCATGAAAAGTTGATCACACAAATGAGCACTAGAGACAGAATGTAAATAAGGACGTTTAATGGTACATGTAACTTTTGGTGAATTATGCCCAAATGGAATAGGTCTGCATCTGTGCTGTTGATTGTTAAGACGTACTAGGTTTTTATTTGTTTTCATCATTGTAATTTAAAATTTATATCCACTTCCCTTACATAATGGTTAAAGTCATTGCTGAAAGCTACATTGAGGCTTAAATGTTGAACAATTAAAGTCATTGTATACATATGAAATACGGTCTTAGTGCAATGATCCTATTGTAAACAATTTCTAATCAAAAAGTAATACTCGAGCCATCTGCAAAAAGAGGATTTTTCTTAAACTTTGAGTGTAAAGAAGGTCTTCAATAAGGCTTAGATATCTACATTGAATAAAACACCCGATATTTGTACAGGTAAACTATAACAACACAAATTGCCAGTACTGGGCGGTTTTTATTGTAGAGGTATTCACAGGAAAGCTGGATAACAGCACCAGTTGTTGAGTTGTATCATTTTTAGTGTAAATGGACAAAACATAGTTATGACACTTTTTGTTTTTGTAAAGTTTTAACAAGAACACGATGCAGTTTTTATCTAGTAAATTAAATTAAAGGACTATACAATATTATGCTTTTACAAAAATGTAACATTTATATATATTTACATACAAACGTATATTAAGTAAATTAAAGAAGTTGCACCTTTAATCAGATTAATTACTATAAAGTTGATACACAAATACATAAAAAGTAAGATATATATATATTTATATAAGGTATATCATAACACATTATTTGGAGAAAAATACCAATTGATATCTGATTAGTTGTAAAATTATCAAACAATGTGTAGAAAAGTCATCCACATATCTGAGTGTGTCAAAGTGGCGGTCTGCATATCCAGGGTCGTGAGTTCAATTTTGATCACCCACACTCAGTTTTCTTATGCATATATCTATTTTATCAATCCTTTTGATGACCAAAATTCAGATATAGAAATATGCTGTTGGCAACTGAGTTTAACGAAGATATATATTTAAACGATAATATAGTCTAGTGTATCGGTAAGTACATTTATTTTTCTTTAAATGCCCTAGCAAATCTCAAAGCCTCACTATAGTGTTAGTTACACAATAAGATTCATCGCACATGAATCCTCTGTATAGTCGCTCCGTCTTTAAAGAACTGAAGTTGTTTGCTGCCTGACTGATTCTTGAAAAGAAATTGAAATCGATATATGATATTTTCATAGATGAACACTTTTAAAGAGTCAGATGTATGAAATGCAAAACGATAGAAAATGAAGGTGAAAATATTATTTTAATAAGAAAACTTGCTAACACGCTGGAAAATTAATGTTTAAGTAATATTTAAATAAATAGAAAACCTGTTGACACATTAAATTTAAAATAGTAAAAAGCTAAGCTCAAGTTTAATAGAGCTCAACTGATTTCAACGAGTAATTACCTGGGATCTCGTACGCAGCACTCTCCGAAACATCTTCCAGTGTATCATATTCCCTTCCAGGATCAGTTTCCACTTTGTTTTCACTAAAAGCACAAAGAACGTGGAACAAATAATACAGCGGCAATGTTATTTAATACAGAATGCATCAACAATATCAATTATGGGAAAAAACTGTTTAAATTAGATATATTTAGATGTTATTAGGGCTAATAAATCACACTTACTATGCATGTTCCTTTGACGATGTACTCGCAGGTCTTCCTATTGAACATAATTGTGAAATTTTTCATACATATTTACTTTATTATAATTGAAATAGGAATGATAAATTGAACAACAGTGGATTGTTATTTGATATATCTTTTGTAAAATGTACCTGAATGTTTCTGTCTCAACTTAACAACGGTTACCATTGCAACTACTGCGACTACAAATCCAAACGCAAAAGTTCCGACTGAACTTCCAATAGTTTGTGGAAGCGAACAACACACTTCTTCGTTCATGTCAACGTGTGAAGGGGCTGGAATTGTTAAAAATGATAGAAAAAAACAAATGAGATTCTTGCTAAATCGAATACGACTGTTAGTATAAGAACATTTATCCATTGGCATTTAAATAAACGTCCTTTGAATGCGAAGATATATGCTGTATATGCATGTAATGTTCTTACTTGTTACATTCAAATATATGTTGCTGTTTACTTCAACGCCAAGTCGGTTGTTGGCCGTACACCGGTATGTTCCTTCGTCGTTCTTTGAAACCGCACCAAAGACGATGCTCAGTGAATTATGGCCCGGCACCAAGCCGTCAGATATATTCTCCATATTTGGTGCAATCCTGTACCACGTGATGGTGGACTCGGGTTTGCTGGAGACGCTGCAGTTTAACCAGCCTGCTGTCATCTCGACAAATACGCTCGACAAAAAGGTAACTTCAGGTGAGTCTTCAAGGTATAAGACATTATGTTCGTTGCGTTCAATATCAACACCATGCCTATTTAGAACATTATATTTAAGTCAATAATGAAACAGGAACATCGGCATTGCATATATACAGTTCAAAGAACTGTGTGGTAATAGATCTAACCAAAGTTAATGACATTTAACTTACATTTCAAATCTAAGGTAACAGAGGAGTGAACATAAGTCTCCTGGGACAGTGGGTGTGTAGCCCTACACTCGACTACCTGGCCGTCCATCTCACGAGTAGGAACAAACTCTAGCAACTGTGACGTCACTAGTCCTCCATTATCACCGACTGTTTGGTTTGAAGTTGCCGAATTAGGGACCAGCTGGCCATCCCTGTACCAGGCGGTTTTAGACGCCGGACTTGAGGAGTCGGTTTGACACGTCAAGATAATTATGTTGACGTCGTTTGCATATATGCTAACGTCACCCGTGATGTTTGTAAAACGAGGGGCAACTAAATATAAGTAAGAACATATATCTGATAAAACATTATAACCAAACAAGCGATTGGACACACTTGTTTAGATGATAAAGACACTCACGAGATAGATCTCTGTACATATGTATGGGTTTTACGAAATATTTCACAGGACACGATGTTTATATTATATTATATTATGGCGTGCGGATATTAAAAAGACCCGCTTATAGTAACATGAAATAAATATTCACAGTTACTTACACAAAACTGTCAAGGCCGCGGTTCCTGACTTCGGTGATGAGAGTGAAACATGTGAAACGCTGCAGGTCAATGTTTTACCGTTAAGCGATCTATTTACTGCACGTCGATAGTCGGAAGTCACCATAAAAGTGCTGTTCCCAGTGTCAGTGACTTTCGAATTGAGCGCTGGTTCAACGGGCCCGCCTTGCATTGTCCATGTCATATTAATATCAGCGGGCCAAAATCCTGTAGACGTACATCTCGCAATGGAAGCGGTGTCTTCGCTCTCAACGAGTGGACCCAGGAGTGTAATAAAAGGTTCCGATGGCGCCACTGTTTACGTAAATAATAAACTTATTTTCAAAGTATGACGTATCGTCTAGATAACTCATTCCATAAATGTGAAGTGCTCACAAGTGCAATTGTTGCTTTAAAGTTAAGCCTTGATTAATACGTTATATAATTGTCAAATACCACTTCAATACTCACGTTCAAAACGGATAATAGTATGTGCCTCTTCAATGAGCCGTGGTTCATCGCTGTATGATGACTGACATATGAACAAGACACCGTTGTCAGCACTCGTTGGTGTAAACGTTAACGTGCTTGTGACGTTGTACGTTTCATTGTTCGTGTCCACCGTGATAGTACCACTCAAACGTGTTTCGTTAGAAACTGTGTTCCTGTACCAGTCAACAGATTGTTGAGGGTAACCTCCTATTGATAGACAGGTCAAGTTTGTGGGTTGATTTTCAATAAATACTCCTGGCGCAATAGTTGTTGGTTCATAAGGGCGCACTGGAACAAAGCATAGACTTTATAACAAGACTTACAAATTACTGCGAGTTGTTAAACATGGACTATAAACAGAAAATAAGTAAAATAATGTATCAAATTTAAAATTTAGTTTAGCTTTGATATGTAAATAAAGTCGCGCAATATCAACTACGCACCAGAACTCATTTATATATTTCAACATCAAAAGAAAACATTTTTATTACATATGCGTTACAATTATAACAAGGTAATAAACATTTATTTTATAAATAATAATAATTATTATTATTTTAAGAAGTAACGGTAAACGATTTATTCGATTTATACATGTATATCACCTTAAACACTGTATATCTTTGAAATGGCTTGGCATTGCTACGTTCAGAAGGTTAAATTACTTTTCAGAAATAAGGGAAATAATAAATGAAATAATTAAATACATGAAATACCTCTGACATAAAGTTTTACTTTCCAGTATGAGCCAGTAATGTCGCACTTATAATCCCCTTCATCTGCTCTAGATACAGGGTTTAGAACGAGGTCTCGTTTGTTATTTGCCCAACTCATCCGTTGTAGTTTGTCCTGGTCTAGATATGGATTGAAGTTGGAAGAACCGCCGTAGTTGTATAATGTAGGATATCCATGTGCATCTATTGGGGGTCCACTCCATGACGGGTATTCAACATCAAATGTACACACAAGGACAACTGTAGTGTTAAATTCTACAGTTTGAGTATAGTTGATAGTCAATGCAGCAGTGTACCGTAAGCTTACTGATATTGCAAAGGCAACTGAAAACGTATAACATGCAAAATTATACAGAGTTAACAGAAAAAAAAACATTTCATTGATTTCATATACAACGATTTAGTGTACTTACCAACTAAGCAAAACCTAAATATGTTACCAAATTCCATTTTAAACATTTAAATGTCCATAGCTGATGCAGTTTTTGTACAATAACGTACACTAATAAGGAAGTAAAATAGATCTGCGTTTACACGATCTTCATCAGTAGAGCTGTTTTAAGCAATTGAATATACTCGCACATTAGAAAATATTTACGTATCTCTTTTGCAAATGGTATTCACAATTCTCAATATCTCATTTATAAGTTTATCATTCGTTGAGCCGTAAAGTGTTTCAATAGACAAACTACGAATGCTACTAAAACTACGCACTCAAAGCGCAGATAAAGTGTTAAACAAAAATCATTCTTCATATAGTCATGTAATACATTATTCATTAAGCGTATCGATAATATCGATATATCGGGAGAAAACTTTCGACGATATAACAATATATCGACATACTGATACAAATTAACAGAAAATTGATTTTTTTCCAAATATGCCTAGTATGCATATCCTGGATATACATGTATTTCTGCATATGTATGACTCTTCATATTCAGGTCGTATATAGTACATAGTAAATAGCTTGAAAGTTAATGGTTAATATTAAATGAAATGTTTAAAATCATGTATTCAATTTGATTGTAACTTGCTATGTCTTGTGAACAGATTTGTTTAAATCTTACTTTAAAATTAGAATTAAGCCGTATATCATATCCCCCTAAATATAGTAAACTGCCAGATATAATTATTCATGCATTGAAAACAAAAAGCCAAAACGACTTTATTACAAAGAAAGTGTGGACCGCAAATTTGGCTTTTGTTTGTTTATGTTTCAATGCATTACGTTGAAACAGTTAAATAACTTGACTACATTTGGCAATATCAGTAGCTTCGGTTGTCTTAATGTAATGCATCGGACTGCGATGGCTGAAGTATTGGGTTCAAATACCTGATCTGATAAGGATTGCTTTTTCGTGTTTGTGTTGTTATATGTTTCCTTATTGATCCAAAACATCATGTTTTCATTAAAAAGGCGTCACTCTTTAAAAAAAAATCATTGAGATTACTTAACATGCAGCAATGTTTATTATCAATTATAGGGGTATCCAAAATCGTCTTTTAAGCATCTCAAATGATTGACTGAAACATACCAAAATGTGCTTTTACTTAAATATACACACTTTTACTTTATATCGTAGCTGACACACAAAGAACAATACATGTACTGATATAAACTAACCATCAAAAAGAATTTTTACTTTTTGCTTAAAAGCTCAAAAAGGAAAAGTCCCCACTCAGTTTCTTGCTGTTACGTACATGCTATTGCTCTGGTGGTATAGTTTTACAATGTATACTTCAGCAATGCACATCACATCATGTGATGACTACATTTATACATAAATTATAGTAGATTATTGTTAAGCAATATTTTAGTTACATTTCTGTTAAATGAAGGCTTTCAAAACAGTATATTAACAACACTTGTCATTTTTAGACATTATTAGTAGACGACAAACGATGATGTTTACTGAAAAAACAACAACTCTTTTCTTAGTAATTATCGGCACCGATGTACCAATATTTTAAAATGTGTATCCATCTATTGATTTTTAAATATGTAACAATATATCGATATCGTTCGAGTCAATGGCAGTCCTACTTTATGGACGTTCATGTGACAATGCGTCTGTGAGTACGTTATAGCACAAATTGGTTCATTCCTTGGTGTGATATTCATAAATATTAAAGGCCCATTAGTGTTCAGAATCATCAAATTTAATATAAAAAACTAGTGTTCCATTAAAACAGTTTATAGTAACATTACTATTGACGGCCTACTTTCGTTTAAATTATAAGTTGTTGAAATAAATATATAAAATATATAATGTCTAATAATAGGTATAATCCGAATCTTACGAGTCACACCGATCGCTTGCGGACTTGAGGCGCCAAAACGGCATCGTAAACCATGGCTTTTTTTATCCATCTGCTTCTTTCTTATTCGTCCATCCGTAGTTATTAACAATAAAGATTTGCTAAAAACACGGTTGATTTTCAACTTTAAGCACACATTTCTTGTAAAAACGATTGGAATAATTTCTATTGGCTGAACACTAATGGGCCTTTAAAACTATTTAGCAGTATGTGATTCAGCGACAAGTTTCTTAATTTTCAAAAAGGATATATATTTCATATCTCATTATCAGTTACCGCCTTAGTATGGTCAATAATGATCTTTAAGTATTATAATCAGTATTGAGCTGCACCAAAACTAACGATTCTCTTATAATTTACACGAAAAATAGACAATATCAAAACGTTACGCCTCCATAGGCCGGGCGGCCTAGGGCATGCATTTTCTTATCAACTGCACTTACAAACTATGCAATATGTTATCTTTAGTCACTACAGAAACGTTGACCTATTACAGTATAAGTAAAACGCAGTAAACATTTACATCTGACATCTTTTATGTGACGGTTTTAATGATCGTTATTGTTATGGATTTCTATGTATATATGCTATGCGTCGGCTCGCTAATATGTAAGCAAATTAGAAAGAAATAATAAATGATAGACAATAAATTATCATCTACATTTTGACACTGAAACTGACAGTAAACTATAAACGTAAACTGTTTAAATATTGTTATATTATTTCATTGTTGTTGTAGTTGCAGACAAAGCAATTGCATATACCAAAACTATTACATTTGACGGACACTCTTACAACTATACACGTCTGCCCGAAAACCTCGCCGACAAATCGTTGTGTTTCGTCAGTGTCATGGTCTTTAACTCATCAAGTTTTCGATATCCCCTACCAAACGTTGATGTTTTCGTTATTTCCGATCGATTTTACTCCGCCGATGGCTTGACATTTTCTCAGGATCTAACAAACAGTGATGGACATGCGTGTCTGCCTGTTTCCTGCAATGATTACGCAAACATATTTGTTGAAACGAACCAAGCAAGAATTCCTGCAGCTAACCTTACTTTTCAAAGACAATTTTTACCTCCGTTTTACCCAGTTCAGCACACTAATTTTGATGAGCTGATATTGTTTCATGCAAATGTTTGGGGGACTTTTCGAGGAAAGACTGGACCGGTGTATGAACACACGGAAAGACATGCCTGTACACAGACTGGGAAAGACAACTATCAATTTCTGTTTGCATATGTATCCTACCCGGACCAATTGTACTCCACCCCTTTACCGGTTGAATCTCAGGACCCGGTAAACGACTTGAACGCGTGGAGATACGGTATAAGCGATTCCGATAAGCAGACCTGCTATTTCAAAGTATCGGTCAAGGTAAACCGGATACCTATTATTCATTAATTCACAAAAAATACGCAAACATGGTGTTTTTTCTGAATGTCTGTTTCGTCTTGGTGTTCAGCGTGTTTTCGTGTTGGACTGTGTGTTTGTTTTTGTACGGGCCATTTTGTCATGGTGCCCTTTAACTTGACGTATCTACGTTGTTTGCAACATTCTTTCTTTGAACATCTCTTAAATTTATATTACCTTATACATTTTCACAATGTCGTTTAATTTCGATCTATTATTTTGTTTCAGACGCACCAATCTGGTGTCCAGTTAACTGCTGCAAGTATAAGCACGAATGGTTACCTGTATGGTATATTTTCCACAGGTCTACAGTTCGATCCTTTGGCTCAAGATACAAGTCGAAGAGCAGCATGTTTAGAATTTAGATGTCCTATAGTAAATTACTTAGGCGATGCAATAGACACCGTAGTTGCAGGTAATCTAACGGTTCCAGGAAAACCAAATGGCTGCTGTGTAGAAGGGTATGATTTAACTCTCCAAATTAACGTATTTGAGGTTTTGTTGTAATCCAAACGTTTATGATTGCCTTAATGATAAGCTTACATATTGTACATTTTTTTTCAACAAATAAAATGCCAGTCGTCCCTTTCGTATATATTATTCCTGATTAGAAATAAAAATTCATATTTATAAGAACACTGATTTATACTTAAACTTTGTGTTACCTATTATAAGCATTCTTAATAATATTTACTCACCAAATTGTATGGAAATTATGGCTATTTTATAGTCATATACATTTTTGCTTGTTAGACAGGTTTGCCATATTAAAGATAAACAAAACTAAAAAAAACGTTTTAAAAGTAACTCGTTTTATCGTTGGACCGTGAACATTTATTTTTCAGTTCCAACCAATACTTTGATGTTTATCCTACGAGATTCCAGACACGATTGCCACTGTCATTTGGAAACAACTACGGCGCACACGAAGGAATATATAGCCACCAAAACCCAGAGATTGCCCGCGCCAAGTGTCTGACGGGTCTTGAACTGAAAACTAGCGAGTATACTGTGAATGTCGACAGTGGAATTCTTTTCGAATATGACTGTACACTCGACGAGAATTGCAATACATTGCAAATCTTTGGTTAAGACTTTCAGTGAAATTACTTTTCTTTCTCTCTTCCAAATTTTGGTCGAAAGCGGGAATGCAAAAAAATATGTCTTGTATTCTTTTATCTCCTTAATTAGATATAAAACTTATATGCTATCTCTTGTTTTTAACCTGCTGAAAATGCAAAGCTGAAAATAATAAGATTTCAAAACATCGAACTAATTAAACAGAACTGTGATCGGAAAGCTCATTCTCTATTAATTTAAATGCAAGCGGACAACTGTTTCAGAGATAAGTGACACTACAATTGACACTAGACTCTGGGCTAGTGGTGTAGTTACACAGTTCTTGTGTGTAAACAGTCAGTTTAATGCGGTTTAAACAAATTACTACTGGAGAACCCAGTGACTCTTGTTGATTGGAGATTTCTAATCTGGCTGACAGATTAGCCGTTTACTAAATGTAACATCGATTTGTAAGACATCAATTTCGCAAAGTTTTTCGTCTAACATATTTTACTCGATGTAATGTGAATAAACCACCACATATTGTGTCATTATATTTTACATTAAATTTTGTACTACGCAGGTCTTTAGTTTACGGATGGCTTTAACGGTGTATGAACTCAATTCGTCAAAGTTTAACACGTACATACACTGTAGTTCTACCGACTGCATTTACTCTCACCAGACCAGCTGGCTGCGTTAATTCACCGATACAGACATTAGGCCACAAAAAATTGATCTTCTGTTTCTCAGGCACTTTTTTGAAAAAACGAATGCGAGGGGGCGCAATTTTTTTTTATTGTGTCAGATTATTTTTTTATTGTTTCTC
>Ga0224511_10003785_pt1 | contig 11100 bp, 9 predicted proteins | sample SF_May12_sed_USG_2_FD_169988 | JGI IMG/M metagenome (GOLD analysis project Ga0224511, IMG submission 169988) | Sediment microbial communities from San Francisco Bay, California, United States - SF_May12_sed_USGS_8_1 | ecosystem: Environmental > Aquatic > Marine > Sediment | place: USA...
AAGTTATGCGTACAAATTAAGAACGGCTTTACTGATAAATGTATGTAAAATGAAATAAAGGAAACCTTAAACGGTGTCATTTTGCACGATAGTGTCGCGGTTTCCACAAAGCCGTATCCAAGGATGGATGTTGTGGCACAAAGTCGTTTATTAAGGTCACATATACCCAAGTCAGGAATCCCGGAAACCACAGGAGGTTGGCGAATGTCCAAACCACAATCCTCGCCATAAAAATGCTCACTACGTATACATGTCCCTGAAAATGCAATGATATCAAGAAATGATGTCATAGCAACTATGCTGATAAAGGTATAAAACAGTTTCAATGATAACAACTTAGCTTTATGCTCGCAAAAGACGCCAGACGTTTTAATACAAAATTAATATTTTAGAAACGAAATTACAGATGCAGTGTTAAGACATAATTTTCCATTCTCGCAATTTCCATTTTCAAAACAATCAAACGGACAACTTATTTCGTTCAAACTCTCAAACAACGCTTCTGTAATTATATTTCTTTCTTGTTTGACTGTGCTTGTTATTGCTGGGTCCCTTGTGCTTGTTATTCTTGGGGTGATTGTCGCGACTGTGGTTGAAGTGAAAGGGTCTTCTGTGTTATTAAACCACTCAGCAGGAAGGGGCTTGGTAGCTATCTCCTGAACTTCTTGGGAAATGGGCAAACTTAGTTCAACCTGCGTCAGGCAATTTTTCTTCAAAGAATCAATATGAGCACGTGTCATTTCAAACGACGATAACATCTGCAAAAGTACGAAATCGCTGAGATCTTTAGACGTTTATTATAAATAACTTAAGCATGTACAATATGTTTTATATATGTTTATGTTAAATCAATTTAATTCCATTTCTGTATCCACCTGATACAGACCATATTGAATAAATGAATATAAATTACACAAAAAATATTATAATGCTTTTTGTTTTTGTAAACAGTATAGACGATAACTAAATCAAAGCTATATGGTAAATTTTAAATAGTGAATCTTTAAATTGCGTAACTTAGTGTTAAAATGACACAAAAAGAGTTATCAACTTAAATGCAAAAAATTCACTAGATTTACCAAGGCGTCTGACACACAGTCCGAAAGATACGAAGACGTGTCTAATTCTAACACTTCGATACATGTGTTAACGATAGTCGTGTTCATAAGATCCTGGCATCCTTTTGTCGCCCACGCCTCATTATACTCTTCTTGCCGCTTTTGTCGAACGCTGATCTGATAAAATAGTCAAAGTTTAATATGCAAGACATGGATGCCTACTGATAGATCCTAACATTGACCAATTTTTTAATAACAAAGTTCTTCAATACAAACACATAAAGTCATATGTCCTATTGTTAGTTGCTACATTGTGGCGACAGTCTTTCTGTAATCTTTTCTTAAGCTCAATAAATTATATGAATTATGCTCATTAACGAATCTATGCGCTGGAGTAGAGTTCCTCCAGTCATGGAGAGCATAACTTATATACAAGGTACATTATTTTACAATATAGTACAAACGAAAAACAAATCAACGATAAAACATTTAACAGCTACATACATAATAGTGTTATCAGAAACAAGATTATAATTTAGAAAAAATGTTAAGTCTATTCAAATAAAAATACTAGGTAGAAATGCTTTAATTGTCTTAATTGTGTTGGTAATAAACTGACTATGTATGGCGTTAGGATAAAATTTCACTATTATTGGACATTCACAAGATAATTAAGTAATAAAACGAAAGCGAAATGCAACACATTAAAATGAAAAACGTCCACTGACGAATGACTAACAATTTACAACTTGGCCTTTCGAGAAAGGCAAATAAATAGAAATTGTTAAGGGGCATTTAATGATACTCAACTTTATAAAAATAAGATGAAAAAACAACAAGGGTTTACAATTAGCCAAAAAATAACCAACTGTCCAGGGTTAACAGTCAGAAAAATAACCTATTAATTTTACAAGCATGTTCAGACAAACAAATACATCTCCACACATGCACATACAACTAATTTAACCATAAAGTTGTTTTTAAAGTACTAGTGTTTTTGACAAATACAATGACAACAACATCCACAACCAAACATTATTTTGTAAGTGACACTTAAATACGGCATCCATATAGTTAGTACGATTAGTACAACAGTTATACTTTGCATCACACAAATTAAAACGTAGCAATTTAGGTAAACATTTACGCAACGTAAGAGCAAAGTTCATATGCAAAGGATAATCATCGCAATTGTCTTCAGCCATACATAAAATAAAACCACACTGTCCAAGCTGAGAAATATGCATTAACTTTCAAATTCTTAGCACAGTGACAAATTAGATGCTCCACGCGGTTGTCGACTAGAAGCTGGCACGCTGGGCATTTCTGTGCAAATCGTTTGCTAAGGAGCAAACCTACACTCCGAAGAAGAACGCCACAAACACCTAATTATTTCCGATTTCGTTCAACTAAGCCCCAGACCAGTGAGCAACCTGTGTTGGCAATCACGTTCGAAGCTGATACCTTTGACTGCATAGCTGCCATACTGTCCATAGCCTTTGATCTCCATTTGTGGAACAGATGATATTTTAAAGTCTTTTTCCAGGCAAACTTTGGAGGAAACCGTCCAGTTGTTAAATATAAGTCCAAACATTGCACAAGTAGCATGTCTGACGGTGCACAGTTAGTCCAAGTTTCACACCCATAAAGAGCCCGGGGAAGAACAACACTTTTATAAACAGTTCTACTAACTTTAGGGTTTATTCTTCCAATCTGCAATCCGTTCTTAACGACATTCATGTAAGAACTACTGAGTTTAACGCAGGCATCACTAACTTGGTGTTTAGTCGACAAGTTTTCGTCACAGAATATGCCAAGATGGGTTTGTGAATCCGTCTCTCTTATAACGTCGGGGCCAATACGATAAGTCCTTTCTGGGGGTAGGATTGGCAGATTCGTTGAAAACAAACACTGCACATTTCTTCGCATTATAAAAATAACGCCACTTGCATGAGTATCTGTAGCAAATGTCGAGCATATTGTCCAAACCATATTTCGAAAAGGACAAGAGAACCATGTTATCGGCTAGTGTAGGTGAGGCAACATTCAAACCTTATAGACATAGCCCATTACCACTTGCTTCCAATCCTTGTATAAGTCCGTCAATAAAAGCGATATAAATACTCGGTGAGCTTTCCCCGCCTTGTTTTGTTCCTTGCGCTATGGGGAAAGATTCCGAGCATAACCCATAATACCGCACATGGCACTGTGCGTCTTTGTACATGTTATGAATAGACACAAACATAGTAGCGTCAACCCCCAGATCGAGTAGTTTAAAGAACAGGCCGTCGTGCCATACACGATCAATGATTACCATCTTAGCAGCACACAAACACTTTAGAAGATTGTTCACGGGCATGATGTAATGTTTCACGTAAAACAAAAGACGTGATATTGCACCCAAGATGTTTTTAATCCACCTTGCTGTGCGTTAAGCGATTTGAGTATACGATCCTGACAGCGTTCGAGAAGTACGAGTTTATATAGCTTGAGTATAACTGAAGATACTATAATCGCTCTGTAACCGTTGGGGTCCTCTTTCCTCTTTTTTCCGCCATTAGGAAAGGTAATAATCTCTCATCGCTTCATATCAGTTGGCATGTAACCGAGTTGGTATGTATCCCAGTAAACAAGCGCGCCAACACAGGCGAGATTACGTCACACGCGTATATCAGGCGCTCGTGCCGAACACCATTGATCTTACCGGCCTCCCCCTAGGTAGCGAACGTATAAGCGTCTGTACTAATAAACTGAAGAAAGGGTAGCCCTCAGGAAACAAGGCCTGAATTAGAAAACAGCAGCTTCGGTTTTATTGAAGCTGTTCATCAGTGGTAATGAAAGATGCCACACCACTGACGCCACCTAGCGCATGAGCGGAACTAAGCCGGCCAAAACACAAACCGACGAGTCAAGCGTTATATTGTCTAACGTATCATTAATAAGTGTCCTAACACTAACACTTAAAGCGGGAGACTGTTGGTTTCTCTTTCGGACTATGGTGAGAATAGACCTATTACCCAATTAAAACTGGATAAACATCTGAACACAAATTTTGTTCCATTGTTTAGAATCAATAATTCACGACTGAACACTAGCTAAACCCGACATCCACTTTTGTATATAATAGACTAAATTAGAAAACTAGAACTCCGCGAGTCGGATGTGTCGCCTGACAAAATCATTTTAGTCTATATAAACAAGAGGGCCCAAAGAGCACTGGGTCGCTCACCTGAGGAAAAGGTCAAAGGTCACAGTGGAACCATTTACAGAGGACCACTATTTTTACACCAAATATCAAGGCTCTTGTATATTTTTACAAGAAGATTTTAAAGAATTCCCTATATTACTCTAAATAAATCAGATACGTCCCCCAGGCAGGGCCTCATTTTGTACTAGGGACATAATTTGAACATTATTTCTAGCAATCAATCAGAAACATTTCTACAATTTTGATAGGGGACTATGGATCATTCCTGTTGAGTTTGGCAAAACCCCTTAAGTGTGGCTCAAGAGAAGAAGTCGTTTGATGTTTTTTTTAAATAATTCAATGTAAAATTGTGACCCCCGGGGCGGGGTCAATTTTGACCTCAGGGGCATCAATTGAACAACTTTGGTATAAGACCTCTAGATAATGCTGAGTACAAAATATGAAAGCTCTGGACCTAGCAGTTTCAGACAAGAAGATTTTTGAAAATTGCATTTTGAAACCCTATTGTTGACCCTGGACCTACTTATGTAACCAACTGAAACAATTTGATCAACTTTGGTAGAAACCTTCCAGGGATCCTTCCTGTGAAGTTTGTTCAAAAACCAATGAGCTGTTTCAGAGAAGAATATGTTAAAGAAAAAATGTTGACGCACGACTCACGACGCACGACGGACGACGCACGCCGCACGAAGACGGACGACGGAAAAATGCCGGTCACAATTAACGGCTAAAATGTTAATTGTTTTTTTTACAGTTATAGCAATAGCAAACCGGATTTCGGGCAATTCAACCTAATATTGAAAACAAGGAACCAAGAAAGGTGTCATTTAAACTTACGTTGACAAAGTTTCACTCCTGACAAGAAATGCTCTATAAAAATCAATCAAAGGGGGGAATAATTAAAAAAACGGAATAAGGTAGAGTTACGGTACTTGCGCACTGCACTTGGAGTCGTTGACAGAAATATGCATACCAATATAAATTGAAGAGATGTTCAAGGAAAAAATGTTGTAACCAATGTAGATATGTCAAGTTTAAGGGCACCATGACAAAATGGCCAATACAAAAACAAATACACTGAACAACACGTAAAACACTTAAACGGAAGAGACACTCAGAAACACACACATTTTTGTGTTTTTCGGTTTTTTTCTATTTTCTTTTTTATTTTATTTATATTTTCCTAAATGATTTCTCCAAGAAACGTTGAGATACCGCCTTGATAGGTCAATGACTTAACCTAGGGGGGTATTAAACTAGTTTTCCGCTATAGAAAATCTCACATTTACTCAACATTTATTGGAGAAGACAATAGAAATGAAAATCAAATACGTATTTACACTCTCTACCTCGGCCACCTAGAACATGAACATAATTATAGGAAATTAAAAAAGGAAAGTACTTTTTAAAGGTAGAGAGGAAAGAGAGAATCTTTAGCACAAATTTTTTCAGAATGTAGTTTAACAATTTACTTATCATTGTTAGTTTTATTTATAAGAATGACTTCTCCAAGAAATGTTAAACTTCCGCCTTGGTACGGTCAATGACTTGCATTGGGTGTTTAAACTAGTTTTAAGGTATAGCAAACCTCACACTTTCACACTTTCTCAATAATAATCTCTCTCTCTCTCTCTCTCTCTCTCTCTCTCTCTCTCTCTCTCTCTCCTTCTCTCTCTCTCTCTCTCTCTCTCTCTCTCTCTCTCTCTCTCTCTCTCAAACATCTGTGAAAAATGTCACAGATCCGTGTGCCAAGTTTGAAGTCATTTGAACTTGTGGTATCTTAATATATTCTTTTATCGGTAAGCAATTAATTTAAAACTTGTATTATATAATATTATGTTGTTCAACAGATACAATCTAATTTTCAACTGAGTTGCCAAATCGATTGATGACATATTAGGGCATCACAAGATAAGTTTTAATACACTTACTACTTTAGTAACAAGAAAACATAGGCTTTCAAAAAAATCTTTTTAAGTGAAATACACGGCCAGACATCAGTCCCTTTTATGTGTTATGCATAGATCCACTGCTGGTCATAATCCCTATAATCTGTTGATCTTAACAAAAGATTACAGTAAGAATTTAACCACAAGCTATTTGCTATCAATAAGGCACACGTCAATGTTTGTGGTTAAATCTATTGTTATTCATATTAATGGTCAGGGTTATGGATATATCGATTACCTTGTATACACTCGTATCCCCTTTTCGAGTTGCTGTTGATGTGTGCATATCGGCAAAAGATCGTTTACGTTTGGCCAAGTCACAACGGACTGAAGTATCATCTTTATGGCGGCAGAACTGCTGTGAGTCAGTACTTGTATCGTTACAAGTCAGGCTTGGAGTGATTGCTTGATTGTTGTCCTTATTACAGGAACACAACTTATACATATTACTCCATTCCTCCAAGTTGCCATAGTTGTCATTGAACAAGTTGTCTGCTGTCTTAGTGACTCTGAAATAAATAGTGTGTCAGACATTCTCTTACGATCAATACATAAAACAAATTTGGCATAAACATACGTATGTGAATATTAGAATTCTGTTGCAGAATGATGACACAGGATATTTCCCCGACAAACATAATTTTGACGTCTATGTCAGCCAACTACTTATAATTTGTATATTTGATTCGTATATGCTATACATTTCTCATCGATGTAAACACGTGTGCCAAATTTAAGCCAATATCGTTAACAGAAAAAAATGGACAAACATAATATTATCCAATGTTAGCCTTTGAGCTTTTAAGGTCTGTATCTTTATATCCTTATACTCGGTCACAAATCTTGTAATATATTTTAAGTATAGTAAATAAATGAACATTGCAAAAGGACAAGAAGTTAAAACACGTCAACAAAACAATAATAATAATGACTAAAAGTCCTTGCCCGTGCCGGAAAATGAACCCGAGAACTCTTGCACCTCAAAGCGGATGCGTTACCTCTGCACCACCGAGTCAACTGAGAGTATCGATTGTAGTCAAGCTATTTAACTGATTCGACGCAATGATTTATGCATAGCATTTTTAAGTATGTCAACACGTTTTTGGTTTAAACTAGATGCGTTTGGGCTTTACTCGGTCTAATCAAGGGAAACATTTATACCAGGGTATTTTAAAATCCATCCATTCATATCCAATTCAGAGTCTGGACGGACAAGAGCTTGACCAAGTTTGACATCCAAATCTGACCAAACATCGTATGGCATAAATGTGATTTTTCAACGCGACAATGTTAGCAGTGTTAACATTTATGCAAAACAAATCTATCATTACTGGTGAAGTTAAACTATGCACAAACAAAATGCTGGGCAAAATTGACTTGACGGGACGGACGCACGCTCGCACAAACACCGAGAAAGGGTGACGGCTAGGTCGAGCTAAACACAACGGGCTCGATAAACCACGAATGATGGCATATTACTACTCTGAAATTGTCTACACGTGTGATCACCATTACAAGAATTTAACATACAACGTGACACATTAATGGAACAAACTTGTACTTGAACATAGTTCATGATAATACCTGTGTTGTACGGCATACTTTTCTTTTAGCCTTTGAAAATAATTAACCCCAGGAATGGGCTCAGTTTCTCCATCGTTTGTTGCATTGCCGTCAAAATTGCCACAAAGACCCGAAGTTGACTTAACGTCAGCAAGACCCGGTGTGATGTCAACGTTCATAAATTGCGACCAAAAACCAGATCCACTGTTCCTGGTAACAACAACGTGTGCACCCGTCGGCAAAAACATCTGAATTACAAAATAATGACAACAGAGTAGAGCTTGTTTTACACAACTTCAACTTTACACGTTTCAGGATTTCAGAGATTATTACTGAAAAATTAACGTCTACGCTTATGTGGAAACATTGAAAGACGTAAAAAGTTCATGTTATTTATATATTCAGTAAATAGCTTCAAGTGTGTGTTGGTTAAGTATTGTTTACTTCAAAGCCAGTGCCCATCTTCTTAATTTTGCTGTGTAAAACACCGTCGTCGCATAGAACAAATCCGCTCTGTGTGGATACGAGATGGAAGTCTGTTATAAAAACGTCCCTTCCCGCTCGCACGGCGATTGCATGCACACAGAAGGGTTTTAAACTCCAGTCTGAGCATTGACGGATGCTTATTTGGACCTTAAATGAAGATATTAAGTATGTTATAAGTATAAGAAATGTACGAGTTGGTATTCCTCTCGATTTAGGAAAGAAACGGGTTGGGAAACCTACTAACCTACACATTAGTCTCCGAAAACTGATTAAGCATCTGGTAGAAAGAAAAGTAAGAAGGCGTTTCAACAAGAAATGTCTTTCAAAAAGGCAAACGGCGTCGGATTAAAAAAAGGAAAAAAGTACTTACACAGATGACGGAAAACTTATAATGATTTTTGTCAATGATCAGTGGACTGCTATTTTGGCGAACTCTGTTACAAAGTAAGTGATGTCTTCAAATTCCGTTAAGGACATAAAATGTTTTACTTTTGTAATGACAGAAAGAGGCAGGAAAAACTTGCAAGTCTTATCTTGTACACAAAGCACATGCTCAAGTCAATAACATTAAATGACATTTTCAACTCAAAAGTTGTTGCGTTATATAATCTAGACAAATGAACTCTTAGTCGCAAACATGGGCAACAATAAATATAATTTAGTAATAAAATAAAATGTTTTATTGTTCCAGGTTTTAATTTAATTCATTTCTTATAATAGTGGAGTTAAACCTCTTAGATTCAATAAAATTCCAGAGTTACATCTAACCTTCTTGAAAAATTTACAGCACAAACTTATTGCATGACTCTCAAAGTGTAAACCCCGGAATCTGGACGTAGTGAGACTCACGAAATAATTATTGGGTAATATGTCAAACTTTTTACTATGAACCAGTTCACATCTGGAGACGTAATTCATTTTATCCATAAAATATTTTGTTTGACAAGTAACTGTTTATTGTTTCAATATCAAAAACACTTTAGAAAGCAATACCCCAAAAATTTAATCTACGAACGAAGCAAGTTTTCGTAAAACACATGCATTACAAGAGTGTGGCCTTTATTTTTTCGCGCGTATCAGGTTCATCCAATCGAAAACGGGGTTTTCTCTTGTTTCCCCACACGTCATTTTCAGTGCTTATGAAATCATCCAATAGAACGGCGGATTGCTGAAATCCCAGACTGACGTCATTTTACAGAAATGTAGGTCAAAAAAGATATTAGACATCTACGCCGAAAAAAAACTTATGGTGGAAAAAGTTTGTTAAGCAAGATAACATAATTCCAAAATATTTTACTGAAAAGTTGATAAATTCGTCATGTAAATCGGCCGTGTACAATCTATATTTAAACGTAACGCATTAATGAAAAAGCGGTCAACATCACTTACGCTCTATTCTTCTGAAACGTATTTTACAAAAGGCTTTTGTTGTTTTATCATTCTGTTTGATGTTTTACGTAATCTAGCTTATCTATATTGAAAATGAAAGGAATGAGTTCACAAACACCTGGCCGTCATAAACCTTTGTTTTGTAGTTCCATGTCGCATTGGATTATGGTAGTAAACCATGTGAATACTTTAAAACAGTTGTTACTGATTTAAGATTTGTGGAGAACATAATACAACGTGCAAACATGATCTATTGTTACCAGAAAAATATATTGTGAAAACCGTTGAAAACCCCTTAGCAATATATCTGATAATTCAACGGGTTAAAATAACAAGAGTGCCCAAAAGGCCTAAGGTCGCTCACCTGAGAAAAAGGTCAAGAGTCACAGTGGAGCCATTTACAGAGGACCACTTATGTAGTCCACCAAATATTGGTAGAAGACCTCTAGATGATGTTATATACCAAATATGAAAGTTCTAGGCCTTGTAGTTTCAGACAAGAAGATTTTTGAAAATTGCATTTTAAAAACCCATTTTTGACCCCGTGACCCACTTATGCAACCAATCAGGACCATTTGAACAATTTTGGTAGAGGACTATCAAGGGACTCTTCCTGTTGAGTTTGGTTAAATTCCTATCAGCAGTTCAAGAGAAGATGTCGTTTGGACTTTTCCTTATATAATTCAATGTAAAATTGTGATCCCAGGGGCGGGGTCAATTTTGACCCCAGGGGCATAATTTGAACAACTTTGGTAGAGGACCTCTAGATGATGCTATATACCAAATATGAAAGCTCTGAGCCTTGTAGTATGAGACGAGAAGATTTTTGAAAGTTTGATTTTGAAAACCTATTTTTGACCCCGTGACCTACATGTGCAACCAACTGGAACGGTTTGAACAATTTTGGTAGAGGACCGCCTAGGGATCATTCCTGTGAAGTTTGGTCAAGTTCCCAATGAGCGGTTTCAAAGGAGAAGATGTTTAAGTAAAAAAAGTTGACGGACGACACACGATGCACGACGCACGACAGACGACCCACGACGACGGACGACGGAAAAAGGCCGGTCACAATAGCTCAGCCTGAGCATATTGTGCTCAGGTGAGCTAAAAATAATAACAATTGAAATAGAAAAAAAACACATCATTATCTTGATAACTGTTATCTGAATGTATACACATCAATTCTCACCTCTGTTTGTCCATTGCGGTATAGCGTGTAGACACCAACCCCATTGATATCATCTTCAGCATTTATGCTTCCGTGCAGATCAAATGTCCTTTAGTATAGTTTAAGTAATGTGTTAGACATAACATCATATAAATAAGTAACATCAGATGCACAATGTAAAAGTTTTAAACGCAATCATGCTTACTATGAATTTAAATGCAGTGTTTTAAAAGTATCTATATCATACTCATTTAATTTTAAAATCAAATACCGGAAAAA
>Ga0224511_10003786_pt1 | contig 11098 bp, 1 predicted proteins | sample SF_May12_sed_USG_2_FD_169988 | JGI IMG/M metagenome (GOLD analysis project Ga0224511, IMG submission 169988) | Sediment microbial communities from San Francisco Bay, California, United States - SF_May12_sed_USGS_8_1 | ecosystem: Environmental > Aquatic > Marine > Sediment | place: USA...
TACAACAAGGGTATTATTAGTGAAATTCTGTAAACAAGTTCTGGTTAAATTGATTTAAAATGTGTTATGACATTTTGCTGTTAGATAAGTGGAAAGAATGAATAACATTTATAGTTTAAAAAATTTATTGTAAACAAAATGCTGGTGGCAATGTTTGCTTTCTACTGTAGTATCTTTGAGGATCTAATTGAACAAATATTTAAATTTTTAAAATGTCTATTCTATATCAATATTAACTTTGATAAAAATTATGATTATTATTTCTTGTTAACTGGTGTTTGATTTGTTATTCATCAGAATGTTTTGAAATTTTAGTTAATCTATAATTGATTTGATCTATCTCAAATTTTAAGATTTGTTTAATTACAAATGTTTCTAAAAAGCATTATTACTGTTCTTACAAGTATCTTTTTCAAGCCACTTAAATCAATATGAATTATGATTAATGTAAGGGTGCAGAGAAGGATTTTATGCTGTCTTTAACAAGGTCATGTTATGACAGACAGTAAACCTAGTAAATAAGCAAACCTGTTTACTGTGTTCACCAATGCTTGCCTCTTTACATATAACAGACAAGTGACTGCCTTCTCACATCAGTCAGCTGCAAGAAACTGTAGCCAGTAGCAGACTTACAGTGCAATGTCTAATATCCATCATTATGTCTGAAATTAGCTGATCCCTGGGGCTTGCACATGTTTATGTGTTGAATGCTTTTCTTCAATGTTTTATTGTCTGTTTGCAGGGTACAAATGCATGGATTCTGCAAGACGACACCTACTCCTTTGGCAACTTTGTGCAGGCGTTCAAGGACCAGGATGTGATCAACATGGTGAAACAGCAGGCCGGTTCCACACTCTACATCAACACTGTTGCCGAGGGAGACTGGACCCAGGGGCACCTGGCCAAGCATGAGTTCGCCAAGCAGCTTGACGTGAAGATTAACCCCACAGATAAACTGGACAATATTCATGGTGTGATGCAGTTTGCTGCTTATGTAGGCAATTTTGTGAAGTCTAGAGAGCTTAATGAACTATTGCAAACGTCTGATGTTGTAGGCAATATTAGATTTTCCCGCCCAACTGTGTACATATTTCCTGGCTGTCAGGGTGATTCTACCCTGTTTGGCATCAATGGCTTCAACCTGCTTGTCAACGGTGGCTACAGTCGCAAGGCCTGCTTCTGGGACTTAACCCGTCACCTGGACAGAATTGATGCTGCCCTCATGACTCACCTCGGCTCTGACAACCTGTTTGGTTTCCAGTCTGTAATGCAGAGGAAGAGCATTGAAACGATTCACCCAGAGATCGGCTTCATGTATGTGAATGCCTCAGACAAGATCAAAGCACTGACAGATTCTTCAGAGAATGAGAAGAAGGAAGCTAATCTGTTTGTGAATCTGGCTGAAGAAGGTGGCAAGATCATCCAGCTGGCCAAGCAGGTGGGCCAGGACCCACAGCCCTGCTCTAGACCGATGTCTGGACAGACAGTGGAGCCCACCAACCTGTACCACAAGGTGGGCATCGGCTCCCTGGACATGTACATCCTCAACCCCATCACAGACAGCAAGGAGCTGAAGGATTTCTACCAGCAGTGGAACCAGTGTGTGGCCACATTTGGCTCCAACCAGCATCTCCCTCTGCCTAACACACTGTCTGTGTGTGCCCTGCTTGTCTGGAAGCCCAGCGACCCAAATGACAACATCACCAGAATCTTCTTCCCTGGCAATGCTCCTCAACACAAGGTCATTGAGGGACTTGAGAAACTGAAATCTCTGGACATCCTGAAGCACCCAGTCTGCACAAAGGCATCTCTCCATGCCAAGCCTGCCAAGAGACCAGCTTCAGCAGCAACTAAGCCCCCTGCTAGACCCAAGGCATCCCCTGTCAGTACCCCAAGAACTGAGACACCAGAAAAGATCAAGAAGGAAACAGCTCCAAAGGCAGCTGCACCTCCAAAACCAAGGCCAGCCCCTCTACAAAAGGTTAAGAAAGAGGAAAACAATAAGAAGACAATGAAAGGGCCTGAAAAGAAAGAGGAGAAACCTGCTGAGAAAAAGCCTGAGAAGCCTAAAACCGAAAAGGCACCGCCAAAGGAGAAGCCACTAAAGTCAACTCCTTCTAAGCCCACAAGTGCCAGTAAGACTCCAACTAAAGCTGCCACGCCCTCCAAACCAAGCTCTGCCCCTGCTAAGTCAACTCCTTCAAAAGGCTCTTCCAAAAGCTCATCTGCGTCATCTTCAAAGGGCTCGACCTCTCCCATTAAAGAGCCAGAAAAGAAAATAGGGAAAGCTACAAAGGAGGCTGTTCCTGAGCTGGTGAAAGTAGCCCCGGAGCCTTTGGTAGATCATTTTCCTGAAGCAAATGGAAGTCATGAGCCTCTGATTGACACCACTCCAGTTGAAGAGCCACAACATGAGGCCCCAGAAGCTGACCAAGCACCTGCTTCACCTCTCATTGACACGACTCCTGACACTCTTCCTGAGCCTGAAGTCCCAGTTGAAGATGACTCAGCAATAGCCATGGACAAGGATCAGATGAGAGAGCTGGGCATTTATGATGAGGATGAAGACATTGAAGGTGATTTAGACGCACAGCAACAGCAGGCTGCTCAGCAATCTTTCGGTGGCATGGCTGATAGCATGCACGAGGATCTCATGGGTGGCTTCAGCAATCAAGATCCCATGCAGGGGAGCTTCCATGGAGACCTGATGACAGGCAGCATGCATGAGAGCATGTTTGACAACAACCAGCCTTTTGATGGACAGATTATCATGGAGAATGGTGGAAGCAATGTGGATGACTTGACACCAGAGGAAGAAACTACGTCTGAGGACACCCAGCCTCAAGCTCTACCCGACCCTGTTGCCTATGTCCCTGAAAGTTTTAGCAAGGAGCCTGATGTCATACCGGTAATGGCTGGAAAAGATGAGTATGAGGTTAAACAGGAGAGCTCTTTGCCTTTACAAGAACCAGACCTGTTGGCAACAAAGCAAGACTCAGATGTTTCTGAGCTCCTAGAAACAAGTACAGTCCCAGTAGAAAACAATGTCCCACCAATGCTAGACACCCCTGATGAGGTTGAAAATGCACTTCCTGAAGATGATGAAATTGTTGATTCTGAAGACAAGGACTTCAGTAAAGACTCAATGGTTGACAAAGAACCACATGAAATAGATGATATTAAAGATGAAATTGATGAACTAGAAAATGACAAAGAAGACATCCCAGAACCAATTGCTGAACCAGTACCAGTTGAAGAACCAGTTACGTTGCCGCATACACAGCCTGAGATCCAGTGTATGCCTGAGGATCAGTTTGATGAGGAAGTTGAAGAACCAGTTACGTTGCCGCAGACACAGCCTGAGATCCAGCGTATGCCTGAGGATCAGTTTGATGAGGAAGTTATGTCGTCACATACACAGCCTGAGATCCAGCGTATGCCTGAGGATCAGTTTGATGAGGAAGCTGAAGATTTTATGAAGGAATCCCTTGATGAGCCTCTAGAATCACAAATCCCTGAACCAATGTCAGACTCTGTTGACCTGCCTCAGAGCATTGATGAGAGACTTAATGATGAAACTGATATTGATCAGCAGCAAGAAACAGTTGAGAGACCATTGACACCAGAACCTGTTGAGGCTGAACAAATCGAGCAGTCTAAGGAAGAAAAAACAGGACCAATTGAGCCATTTGACTCAGTAGAGGATGAGCCAATTCATTGTGATGATGTCGGTGCTGACGGACACTTTGACAAGGAAAACGATGCTGAAGAGAATGAGTTAAATGAACAAGTTAGGGAGGTGGACACTTATGAGTCAGAAGAGGATAGAGCTGGAAGCCCCGACTCACAAGTTGGTGCACAAGACTCAAACAGAGATTCACTGGAGAGAGATGTTGAAATGAAGGAACAGAGCCCAGAAATGGACAGTGTTCAAAGGGACAGCATGGACAGGGAATCAGAGCCAAGAGACAGTATGGAAAGGGATTCTGAGGAGAGAAGTGTAGAGAGAGACTCGGAAGAGAGAGATAGTATTGAGAAAGAAATAAAGCATGACACAAAACCAGAGTTTGACCAAAGACAAGACCTAGAACGCTCTTATGAAATTGAAAGTGAGGAAACAGAGGAAACAGACGAAGATGAAGAAGAGGAGGAAGAAGAAAGCAGTTATGATCAAGAAGAAAACACAGATGAAAAATGCCTTATCCAAGGTAGTGTAGGTGAAGATCAACCTATGAAACAAGTAGATCATATGGATGCTCCAGTTGAGTTTGACCAAAAAACAGACAGCATGCTTTCTCCAGAATCGGAATACACAGATGCTAGTCATGGAGGTCAGGTTGGATACCACCAGATGGATGAACAAGATGGAGACTCTGTAGATGATATTGAAGCGGATGAAAAACAGATGAGCCCAGTTATGCAGAAACAAAATCCATTTGGGGAAGGTTTTGAGCAGTTTGGTGCTCCTTCATACCATTCTGGACCTATGAACACCAATCCATTTGGAAATGTAGCACCTGCCATGAATCCTTTTGATAGTTACGGTCACCGTTCCCAAGAGCCTGCTAATAACTACGATGAAGATTCCCCCGATGAGGAGTATGCAGCAGGCGGTCCAATGAATTTCGACCCTCTATCACAGTGGGGCAAGCCAATGGGGCTCCCTTCTCCAGCTCCCCCAGAGGTTGGTGAGACAGCTGCACCTGCACCCAAGAAGGATAACAAGAAAGCAGCTGGTACCAAACGCCCAGCATCCGCAACCAAACCTACAGCAAGCAATGGAGTCCCAGAGAAATCCAAGTCAGCAAATTTGAATAGTACGAAAATTTCTGTCAACACATCCAGACTTTCCATGGGTGGAAAGACTAGGCCGGGCTCAGCACCGGCTAAGAATGGTGAAGAAGTTTCGAAATCCAAACAGAACGGAACTAAACGCCCAGCCACTGCAACCTCGGGCTCCAAGACAGCCCCAGCAGGCCCCAAGATGCCTCCCCTGCCTGCCTTCACGCCGTTCTATCTGGACATGACATACATCCCAGCACATGGCAACCCCAACTACTGTGACGTGGAGTTTTTTAAGCGCGTCCGCGCACGCCGCTACGTCCTCAGCTCCCTGTCCCCCAACACACAAATTCTCGACGCGCTGTTGGAGGGCAAGAGCACGTGGGAAGACAAGTCTCTGCCGGTGACTGTGATCCCCACCTACGATAATGAGAACCTTCACCACTGGATGAGTCTGCACAAGGAGAAGCTAACGGAGGCCCACGTCGACATCGCTCCCTCGGCCAGCCGCTGCACCATCCAGCTGCAGGACCATGAGACCAGCGCCTCAGCTTACAGACTCGAGTTCTAGTCACACACTGAAGAACTTAATACTTGTATACATGCACCTGGCATATGCTGCAATGATATTCTGTGAATTTTTTCTGCGGACATTGAAGTAGAACCTTAAGGTTGTTGATTTCATGTTATTTATAATTGCTTTCATTAGTTAATTATTACAATAATTGAAATGCTAGAGTAACAAATTATTGTTGACGGTGTGACAAAAAAGAAAAAGAATCTCTGCTGTATGTGTTTATTGATGTTTCTATGTTGTGGCTAGTACTTACTACATGATAATGGAGGAGAGCTGTAATCATTGTGATAAAGATGGGAACAAAGGTTCGGAAAATCATATTTGTGTCTCATTAATGCCCCATCATTACATATGTGACATTATAAATGTTGTCTCGGTGTTTCGCAAACGTTAACAATCTTAATGTGTGCTAGGCTTTATTCCTGAGCTGTTTTTGAGCTTGACTTTGCAAGGAGACTGCAACTCGTACTGAGGTGTTTGGTATGTGTAATTACTGACCTACTGATCTATTTGTGGCTTGCTTAATGTTCTAGAGTTCTGTGTAATTTATGTTTTATGTCACATGTAAAACCTGTTAAAAAGTCTTGGACAACACAATTACATATTGTACATTATTCCTCTTTAAGAAATTTTTGATGCTGAGTTTTTTACAAATCATAATCAGTATTCTAACTTTGTTTCTTTCTAATGTTTACATTATCATGCGGATTCTGTGTTTTCACCTATCTTTTGTACACCAGATTGAATTTGCTAATTGTTGATATTTTTAAGATTTTTTTTCTGAGACATCATTTTTATATTGAGCTGTAAACTATTTGGTTTCAGCCACTGTTTTGTTAACAAGGTCCTGGCAATGAACTTGGTGAAGGTGTTGTGTGTTTTTAAAGTGTCAATTGGTTTTGTTAAGAAAATAATTGTTCCAACAAAAACTGTTCAATCCCCTGTTTTGTTCAACTATTTGTATTCAAATGATGCAGAGAACGATATTTTGTCCATGGTTTAAGACTGTGTGAGTGAGAAATAGAGTCATTGTGACTGTGTGGACAACACACTGGTAGTTTGGTGACATCTTTGTGATCCTTACTTCGTGGAAATGTACTGTACGTCAGGTGCTCAATGTCTGAATGGAAGCACAAAGCCTTCTGAAAGTGCCTAGGGTACCAATACGCTGACTGGTATATATGCATGGGATTTGTCAAGTTTGTGTTATGAGTATGGTAGGGTTTGGTCAAGGCTTTGAAAATACAAATAACATATTCAGATAACCGATGATTGAGGTTTTGTAGCTGCATTATATAGTGTTAAGACAACCAGTTCTTTAGCTTTGCATTATTCTCATGATTTTTATTGCCAATCATGTTCAAATTTTTGTTACTTTTGTAATTGTTTGTACATTAAGTAAGTGTATCCTTTTCTTTTCGTAAGGTATTATGCATCACTGACTATGAGTCATGGTTGTTTCGGACATACATTTCCCTCACTTGGGAAAGGTTTAATATGGATGCTTTTTATGGAATCTACAAGTGTTCATTCGTATTGAAGTGTGTGATGCTGTAAAGGATGACTTGCTTTATTCTCGATGTTGGAGTCCAGATCCATGCTTTATTTGAAGTGTGTGATGCTGTAAAGGATGGCATGCTTTATTCTCGATGTTGGAGTCCAGATCCATGCTTTATTTGAAGTGTGTGATGCTGTAAAGGATGACTTGCTTTATTCTCGATGTTGGAGTCCAGATCCATGCTTTATTTCGTGCTTTCTGATTGTGCTCACCTGGGTCCCCAGCTTTTGTGTTGAACATGTATTATTTATTACATGATTTGTATTATAAACAGTACTGCAATGACAAACTAGTATACACTGGCATGAAATCTTGGTAGATTTTTAGACATTGGACTTGACAGTTATTTGTATTTGCTGGTACTTATTATAAAGCTGAATTCATAAGTGCTGGATTAACTTCTACAAACATTTTTCATATCTATGTATTTTTGTGCTCAGTGCTTTCATCTAGATTCTAGTTTGTTAAACAGTTGAGCCTTGCAGCATCAAATGGCTATGTGCAAGGCCAATCATTTCTATGTTATTTTATTACAAAATGTATTAAAATATAACCATGGTGTTATATTAGAGGATTATAATAAACTCAGACCCAAAATATGAATGCATAGTGCTATACTGAGTTAACTACTAATAATGTGGTATGTTTGAAGGTCTTGTGGTACAAAACTTTCTCTCAGCCATGTAGGCCTACAGGTTCAACAAATAGGATGCCATTATTATGAGCTTTGAATTGTGAAAGGATAGAAATTAGGTGCAATAAAATGGGGATTTATAATCTTATAGAAGTATACGTTTTATACATAGTTATACATTTACATGTACTCTGTACTTAACTTCTTATATTCTATAATCTACTGTTGTTTTCTTGTGTTCAGAAAGTTCCTTTTTGCTGTTTACATGCATTATATAATAAGTTTATTAACAACACTTAAAGTGAACTTGAATTCTTGAGAAAATTGAATTCTTTAGATGTAATCTTATTTTTTTCTAGTCATTGAATAGTTTGGTTGGTTGATAATATGATAGCCAGTCCTATACAGTGTTGTATTTTTCTTGCTTTTCCAACATTTCATATACCTATGATGAACATATTTACATGTACATGTATATCCTTTTCTGTATGATGTATTGATATATGTGTTGTAACTCGTGTAGATAGTTGTGAAAACAAAAAAGCCTATGTATCACTTGAGCAAGTTTCAATTTCAAAGTTTGTAACTTCAGACGAGCTTGTACTAGCTTATAGGTTTCATTTTACTCGGTAAAAGCTTGTGTGTGGCTATCGATATGTTGCTGTTGTATTTTATTTCAAGTTCACTGAAATACAAATTACAGTAATAATTATTGACACTATTTTGAAACGTTGTTACTATCAATCTATCAATCACAAGTTTGTGAAACTCCCAAATGCACAATTTGAAATAAACTATGGTATACTGTGCTAGATTTAGTAAAATTTCTCTTTTTTTGCATTATTGTTTTTCGTCATTGCCAGAATAAAAAAGAAAAACACATTAGTTGTCTCTTATTTCTCTTTGTTCTTTCATTTTAAAACAATTAGTAGGCTGGGAAAATGATTCTGTACAGGTCAATACTCCGATTCAGCATCTCAAGATAAAACCGCATTTTATTCTTGTTACAAATAGCAGTAGAAAAACTTAAGTTAAAGAAATATGTTTGAAAGATGTCTTAAAGGGATTACTCATGAGGGGTTCTATATCTATATTAACTTAGGAATTCTACCATTATGTACTGAGCTGTGAAATGACACAAGATGCATGAGCATTTCATGGTACTTGTGCCATGTATCTTAGGCCTTTTGATGGATAATTGGTGTATACAGATATTGATTGTGAATACCACTCACACCGTTCAACTATTTTTCCTTTAACATTAATTTAACCAGTGGTTCTTACACATGCTAGGAGAAGAGATCAGTACTGAAGGGCCTATCCATATAAATCGCAGTGAAAGTTTGGCTGTCATAGCAAAGTAACTAGAGTTCACCATTGTGGTATCCCTTTAATATCAAATCTACGAAAGGGTTTGGAAAACTCAGCTCCCTTTTACAACAAATGATAAATAATAAGGTGCTAAAGCTGCTGTGTTTTCATGAAGGCTAACCAGAAGGGATGTTTCTGTTTGGAAGAACATTTTCAAGCTTTCTGAAAAATGATAGATCTAGCTCAGGTTGCTGTTAAAAGGCCATTATATTAACATATCGACAAAAGGCTTAAATAACATCCCATGCTCCAAAAAATGCGGGAAAACATGTTATGTCAAACAATGCATGTGCACATTGCCAGCAATACACGGACGATTCAGTCTTGATTAGTCCAAATGACGTGTGTTCTGATATGTAACTACCCGCCTTTTGTCTAGACCAAACGTCATTTCAGATGGTCCGACAAATCGAGGGTTGTCAATATGTAATTGTGACATTGGTCTGAAGAAAAGTGCAGACCAAGTAACTAAAATCACAGAATACAGTAACAATTGTGCAGCACACTAAGAGTTATTGCAGAAAAGATGATACACTGGGTGTTTGAACATGAGGTGACAAAATAAATACTCTTCATAAGCAAAGAATATGTAAACCAAACACAGAAATAAACCCAAACTAACACAAATAGAAGTAATCATTTATTGTAAAGTATGCACAAGAAGTGGTTGAAATTTTGCTACAATTTTATTTGTTATATATAAGTATAATATGCTTTATATAAAGGAAAATTAATAAAAGAAATAAAAAATATGTGTTACGGTTATAAACCACTAGACAGTCGTTTCACGAAATATTCTTTATAAGTTTCAAATCATTTTTATTGTACAAGTAACGACAAATAAATTTAGTCTTGGGGAAATATTTCCAAAACCGTAAAGTACGTTGAAAGGAATATGCATACCAAGCTAAAACAAGCATTTGATAGTATCGCAAGCGGCAAGCAACACAGAAATCCCTTTCTGGTATAAACCTGAACGTGTAGTTCATAAAGCCACTTACCTCAGATACGGTAGTTATCACAGCATCAGGTTTTTGACTTATTTAACTATTATTATTATTAACTATAAATCTGTTACCATTTTAACCGCAATTTCAATTTCAGAGAGAACAAAAATTATGTGCATATTTATACATTTTTACATATTTAAATACTAAGTTTTATTTAACTAGCTTAAATAGTTTTGAAGTTATCACATTAACTAAATTCAAACGAACAGTTGGATGGAGCGACAGATGAATGGATGTGGAGAAAAGAAAATGCTTGCATAACGTACACATTGCCACCTATTCACATATCAAGTTTTATGTACCTAGCTTCAAAAGTTTTTACGTTATCACTAGATCCAGATTATTAGTGGACAGACACTTGACAGATGGACCGAGGGCAAACCTTTGGTCCGCCCGGGTGTAAGTTTTGTCTTTATTCACTGGATATTGATTATCCAGATTAATGGTCGGAAAAAGCTCCATGTTGCAAAAAACAATTTTATGGAAAAGAAAGAAGACAATGTTTCTTAAGTTTTTATTTAAATCTTTTTAAATTTGTGTCCAAAACAGATTGTTTCATTTATTGCAGAAAATATTTTAACAATAGATCTTCAGTAAACATAGATCTAGTTATCAACAACATAAACTGTTACAAGGTTGATCTTCAACAATTAACAACATATCTCTCATGACAAATCAAATACCAGTACAAAGATGTTAAATTATAATATCAAACTTTAACAACAGAGATGGTAAATAAAATATCTGACACTGGTCCCCTTGGTGCCATAGATGGACTTCTACACTACTTTAAAATACATAAACTATGGCACTTAGTTGTAATAAAGGCCTTTTTGATAAACTGACAAGTTAACTGATGAAATTAAGATAAAAAGCATTAATCATGGATCATCATTCATTAAAAATCATTTTTAAATGTTGCTTTATCTTAAAAAGTATTAAGGTATAAGTGCCAAAAATATTTTTAAAATTAATGTCAATGTCATTTCCTAAAAAGAACCAAAAACAATTCCCTAATAAATGGCAGTTTTTACTAAAAATTAAAACAAGAGGGCCCAAAGGGCCCTAGGTCGCTCACCTGAAGAAAATGTCAAGGGTCAAGGTGAAGCCATTTACAGAGGACCACTAATGTTGTCCACCAAATATTGGTAGAGGACCTCAAGATG
>Ga0224511_10003787_pt1 | contig 11098 bp, 8 predicted proteins | sample SF_May12_sed_USG_2_FD_169988 | JGI IMG/M metagenome (GOLD analysis project Ga0224511, IMG submission 169988) | Sediment microbial communities from San Francisco Bay, California, United States - SF_May12_sed_USGS_8_1 | ecosystem: Environmental > Aquatic > Marine > Sediment | place: USA...
TGTGCGTCCTTGGGTTCCTCGCTACGACTTCGCTGCGTCCCTGCTGCGTCCATGGCGACTGTGCTGCGTCCTGGGTCGTAGCAAGGACGCAGTAAGGTCGCGAGGTATGTGTGAGGGCAGTTTAAGGTAGAAGACCCGCATTTCTGGCCTAATGACGTTGTTATCGGAAAATGGGTCTCCAAGGAAGAGTGGCAAAAGAAGAAACGCAACTTCCATCAACGTCCCCGGCAACAACATTACCAACACCGACACTACGACGACACATAACGCCGCAACTACGGTCTCACAGAGGAGCGTGGGTCGCGCCATCTGCCGCGCACTTAACGTGACGACAACCGCATCAACAACTACCAACGTGCATCATCACGACTTAGAACGTGAACTCGGTCTATATGAACGGTTACAAAGTACAGTATTAAACCAATTTCTGTTGAACCCATTCGAGGTCACGGAGCTAGAGGGGGCAATAGGATCGCTGCCTTGTAAAAAAAACCCCGGTCACGTCTGTATACTGAATAAACATATTCTACATGGAGGTGCTGCATTAAATGATTTGTTGTTACTTTTGTTCAATTCTGTTCTAAAGTCTGCTTGTGTCCCAGACGGCTAACAAACAAGCATTGTCATTCATATTTATAAGGGGAAGGGGAATGGCAAAACCGACCCTACAAGTTATAGACCCATCTCACTGCTTTCGGTTATCTCTAAACTCTTAGAGAAAGTTATCTTACGTAGAGTCAATAGGTTGTTAACATTTAACTCAGTCGATTCCCCAAACTATCAACAACAAGGGTTTCAACTTAACCTTAGTTATCTAACAACGGCATCTGTCTTACATGAGATGGTTCTCTACCACATTGAACGTCATTGTGACGTCTATGTGGCAAGTCTTGAAGAAAAAGCTGCCTTTGACCCGGTACGATTTCGGGCGCTTTTTCTCAAGTTAGGCAGGTTTGGGCTCACGTGTCAATTTCTTAGGTTGGCGATGTCACTGTATAAAAATCTTATGTCTGTTGTTTGCACATCAGGGTCAACGTCTGCTCTAATCATGGTAAAACGTAGTACCCGCCAAGGTGGGGTCTTGTCAACGTTTTTGTATCTCATGTACGTTAATGACCTGTTAGACGACATTCAAAGCAGTGACTGTGGAAAAAAGATTATGTCTATATGCTGCGGCAACCCTACGTTCGCCGATGATATTTCACTCTTTGTCCTAACACTATGGCATTATAGACGATGATTGATATTGTATTCCGTTATTGCAAACAGTGGAATGTTTTAATCATTGTTGAAAAATCTAGCGTGACTGTTTTCACGAAGAGCCGTTCACAGCCCAGTGTAATATTATGTATGGTGATCGCCCAATCAATCAGACAGTTTTGCTCATCTGGATATTTTCTATTTTTAAAACTTAAGGAATAACGATAATATAAATCAGCGCTTGTAGAGCCAAAATGCTCAGTTCTCACTCTTAGCACAAGGTGTTCATGTCCAAGAAGTAAACCCACTTGTGTCTGCAGATTTGTACTCAAACATCATCATGCCTATTGCACTGTACGGCTCTAGGTTATACCCCTGTTACACTTATACTCGTCCTCAGTACGATCTAAAAGTTCGAGCCGAACGGGCTTGAACGGCGTGAAAACGGAGTGGTCGTAGTAGCAACTTATTGAGATCTGTTTACGAACGTTATGGACGAGTTAGGACGAGTTTGGTCGAGATGACCTCTCGAATATTTTGAACCAATTTCTTTAAAAGCCACCTCGTCCTGAAATAAGACGTAGTGCCATCGTACCGAAAACGAGATGGTCGTATTGTCGTAACTGCCGTACTGCGATCGTACTAAGGACGTTCTAGGACGTAGTGCGATCGAGTTGCTGTTAGAAGTATGATCTCGTTACGACCTTTTCCGTTTCTAACTCGTCCGACGACCGACCTTACTCGATCGCATAACGTTTTAGTGCGTCTTTACTCAGTCTTATTCTGATAAAATCGAAACAAATAGTTCCTAACACGTTTCTACACAGTCCTAAGCGTTTGCAGTACGTCCTATCCGTGTTCAGTACGAGTTGTTGCGTTTGTATCCATTCCTTTCAACGACCATTTCGTTTGAAGTACGATCAAATCAGGAGGGTATAAATAAGGGCCGTCCTCTCATAGGATCATATAATAGTCACATATGTAATGAATAACGTTGAAGCTTTGAATTTGTTAAATTTGGATTTATTCAGTTCTTGGTGGAAATAGAACAGCACAATGTGCAACAGGGGAGCAGGAGAAAAAGACGAGCGTATTGGGTGAAATACTGATTAAAACCAGAGAGAAGATTAGCTGTTGGACATTATCATCAGCTAATGGAGGAGCTCCGTCTGGATGATCAAGAGTCTTTCTACAACCTTTTGAGAATCACCCCACTTATATTTGACGAACTCATTGAGCGCATCGTACCCTTCATTGAGAAACAAAACACCAGGTTCAGAGAACCAGGAATGAAGTTGGCAATTACACTGCGTCATCTAGAAACGGGTGATTCTCATGCTACACTTCAGTATGCTTTTCGTGTAGCAAGATGTACTATTTGCTTGTTGGTAAAGGAAGTGTGTAGCGCATTAGTGAAGGTGCTCAAAAATGAAGTTATCACCTGTCCTGTTGACAGGAACGCTTGGGAACAAGTCGAAGAAAGATTCAACTTGAGATGGAATATTCCACACGCCTGTGGTGCACTTAATTGGAAACATGTTGCAATAAGAAAGCCGCCCAAAACTGGATCTATGTATCACAACTACAAAGGCTTCTTTTCGATAGTCTTAATGGCTCTAGTAGACGCGGAATACAAATTCATGTGGATATATGTTGGCGGCTTAGGGAGTCAGTCTGATGCCCAGATCTACAACCAATCAGAACTCAAGGAATGTCTGGGTGGCTCTATTGGGTTACCACCTCATTCACCCATGCCAAATGATGGTCATTCTTATTTCTTGTTGGGTGATGACGCTTTTGGCCTTCGACCATACATCATGAAGCATTACTCGGGTCGTAACCTGACGAGATAAGATGTGATTGCTAACTACAGGATTTCTAGAGGCAGGCGTGTTGTGGAAAACGCATTTGACATTATGTCCCAAAGATGGCGAATCATCTTGTCAACAATGCAACAAAAACAAAGTAACCGCGCAGATAATTGTCGAAGCGTGTGTGTGTCTCCACAACTTTATGCGTATGCGAAACCCCGCCGTACAAAACATACAACTTGATGGCGAATACAATCTCATTCCTTGTGCGTGGAGATAAGACGTCAATCTGCCAGACTTGGACGTGCCACAGGGTGGAAACAGGGACACGATTTTGGCGAAGAGATAGAAACACTACTTAAGGGAATATTTCAAAAGTCCAGCAGGCAGTATGCCATGGCACGACAGAATGATTAAACTGTAAACTAATTATAAATAAGTAGGACAGTGTGTGATGTTTGATATGAACCGATGCTTTTAATGTTACTCTCTCGGTGAAATGTTTTGTAAACATGCAGAACGGAAATAAATGTTTTGCGTAACACTTGGTTTTTTTAATTATACAGTAGGAATTACTACTTTGGTCGTTGTTTGAGTAACATAAACTGGATTGGATAAGATGTTTATGGATTTTATGCCTTTTCAAATGTAATAAAGTATATCACCTTGGCCAGCTAAGAGAACATAATAAGACTTGTAAACCAACGACCATGTTGGTTTACCATTGGAACTTTAAAAAAAAGAAACAAAAGATCTTGTTAAACAATATTTATCCTGTTCACAATATGAAATTAAATTTACAAAAGCGCTATGTGCGTAAGTGTTGTTACAGCTCGTTGCTTAATATCAGCAAACAATCAACAAATCTACACTGTAAAACGAAACATTGGCAAAATGAATAAATCATATTAGCAAAATTTACCATAGCAACACAAATTATGTCTTAACAAACACATGTGTTAAATTCCCACAATGTGTCGAGCACATAAATCAGAAATATAAAGCCATAGGATTCAAGACAAAATAATTTTAGTTATGGTCTTATAAGTGTTATATGTTGTCTCTATAATATTTTACAACTGATCCTATCGTTCATCATTCTACGAAATAACTGGTGTGTCCAGTAACGCACTTAGCCCAGAGCGAATGCTGGTGGCAGGCGAGTTGACTGGGTACGTTGTAGAGGCCACAACATTGAACATACACGTAGGGATACTGAGTCGATGCGCGTCTTGTTGCCTGCTCGGTGGTCGAAGTTCTTGGATCATGTAGGGTTGCTGTGAACGGCTGGCAAACGTTGTTTGGCTGTAGCTGCTGCGAGAAACTCGGTTGCTGAGAGAATTGCTGTTACACCCATGTAGGGTCTGTGGAGCCCCAAACGCTCACAGGTTTCTGCACAGTTGATGGCCACATCTGTGGGGGTAGCTGCCAACCAGCTGAGCATTCAACTGTAGATGTACGGTGTTGAATTCTCTTCAGCTCACTATCTCTATCTTTGTACGTTAACACAGTCTTCATGATATCTCGGTGCATTTCGTTTTAACGGCTTGGATGAATTTCGTACACGGACTCTTTTAAGTAATCAATAAACGCTTCCTTCATCCGATCTTTGTTCGGTCTATTTGCTGCATAAGACGCGTTTGCAAATCTATAAATTGATCCATATTGCCTGCTTCGACTGAACTTATAGCGGTACTGGCTTTGGACGTGGTGGGCCCGGAGGAGGTAATGAATTATGTTGTACTACTCGAGGTCAACTGCTGCTGATCGTCCGTGTTCTGACATGTCATCTGTCCAGAACGAGAACTAGAATCGCCGTCACATATGGGCTCGGGTGTTACTGGTGTTGTTGGTGGAGGTACATTGGCTTCAAGCTGAAAAAGATAAATACATACTAAGAATGACATGTCAAGAAAGTGTTGCTTATCGTAACTCTACTTTCAGCACTTTGAACAAAAGCAATTAAACAGGTTCAGGCTCAGTAGAACGTTCTCTGTTTTCAAAAGTTTACCATACATGTATATGTAATTTAAACGGTTCTAAGTTGTACGTACACTTACGAGCGGCCTCCTGTTCACCTGATACGTGAATGCAGCCAGGAAGAAGAAGCTCTGTAGCACCCACTGATCTCTTTTGCTGTATTTTGGATCGGCATCACCAGACTTAAGCTTCCTAAGTTTCCTTAAACCCCTGCCACACCAGACTGGCGTCCTTACAGCGTTCCCACAGCGTTTTTAAAAAATGCAGAACGCCGAGGTGCGCGCTGTGCAAACGCAAGCAACGCTGTGCTAGAACGCCATGCGGCGGTGTTTACTTTGAGCATGCTCAAAACAAACGCCGAGGCTTGGCGTTTCCACAGCGTGTTAGACAGCACGCTGTGGCAACGCTGTGGGGTCTTTTAGAGCGCCGTGGGCGCGTTATGAGCTCGCCGCGTGCACGCTGTAAAGACGCCGTGTAAATTCTGCATTACGAGTAGGCGTTTGCAATGCATTTTGATAATACAACATACTCCGTGGTAAGATGGACGGACATCTTTGTCTTCTTTTTGGGTGGCTTTTCACTCTGCCCGTCATCTTTTGCCATTGTGCTCTGTCTTATGTCCTCCACGGACATCTGGCCGTCTGACTGTGAGTCGTCTGAGCTTTGCGTTGGGGCATTATTTTCATCAGTTGCAACAGTTTGTTCTTCAGTCTGTTTTAGTGGAGGAGCAGCCTTTTTATGTTGGTTTCTGTTCTTTTTGGAGGCATGCTTGATGCGTCAAACTAGAATGAGGACTAGCTGGAACGTGCCGAGTTTGTATAGGTCGGACCAGGACGTGCCCGCAGTTACGATCTGAACGTACTGAGGACAGAATACGGACGTACTTTGGTTGAGTTGAACGGTCTGTAAACGAGGTGGCCGAGTTATGGACGGGAGTGGACGTAGTGGGAACGAAATAGAGGTAGTAACAAAACGGACTAGAACTGGCTATTAGCACTAGAATACGGTTTTGTGCGCATATAATGACCCGCGATTTGCATTAAATCGGGAGAGATAATGGCTTTATCATCGTTATTTAGTTCGTCATTGAACGAAATGCAGGTACGAAACTGTCTAAAAACTGCCTCTTATACGGTTCCTTCCATTTAAATGGTAGATGTTGTTGCAGGTTTAATTCACTTTCATTCAACATAAAGTCACATTTGTATGCGTTTAACATCTTCAAGCAACATGTTAAAGGGAAATGGTCAGACATATCAAAATCATCCACGCCAAAGTCTGATATAAAGTCAAAAACGCACGTTGACGCGAGAAAGCAATCAACAACGCTTTTTCCCCCATTTGCTGTACATGTACAATTGCCTTCATAATCACGCGATGATCTGCCGTTACAAATATGCATGTTTAATTCGCAGCACATATCTTTTAAACTTTTACCGAATCTATTGCTGTGCGTGTCACAACTTCTGCGGGGGCGGTTAAACTGGTCGCCTGGATATTGGACATCTGAGTTAAACACGTGGTCAATGTTATCGTCTGATATAAAGTAAAGTATATTCCCCACTCTGGAGTTTACGTCCCCCGCAACAATGAATGAAATGCCTTGTAAATCCGATAATATACATCGCAACTGTGCAGATAATACTTCAATACCGTTTAATGGTTGGCCATCATACATAACCGAGTTTTCGGGTGCGACGTAGACGTAAACGGTATAATATTAGTTGCGAAACCTGTTAATTGTTAATCGATAAACAAAACGACACAGTCTTTAAATTCGGAATAAATACTTTTAATGAGTCCCGTAGAATGCAGACATCTTTAAATAAACACTGAGACGCCACCAGAGCCGCGCGAATTTCTGGACGGTCGTGGACAATCACATTTGATATAACTGTCTGACAAAAAGTCATTGAATTCAGTAGTTTGCCAAGTTTCACTGAGACCAACAATATCGTATTGGGAACAAGATGCTAAAACCGTTTCATTTCTTATATATTTCTTTAGACCTTGTATGTTTAATGAAGTATGTGGTCATACGTATAGCTTACGCCGTCAGCTACCACAACGTCGTTTTTGAAGTGTGCATTGTGCATTGAATGCGTTCGGGTAAATCTTCGCTGACCCTAAAAGACAGGTCATTGTTCGTCTTCCTTACAGATCTGAACTTCGCGCGTATGGCTTGTTTATCAGCGAAACGCGAAAATTGTACTAATATAGGTTTCGGCGAGGATCTGGTTGGAATACGAAATGCGTTTTCAAGCGTGAGACCGGAAGTGTCGGCTCCCAGTTCGTTTTCTATGCTAGACTTAATTTTCTTTTCAAGACTTGACACTGTTTCATTTTGTTCTTTTTCGATGTTAAAAAACTTTAAATTATTTTTCTTTATCAACATTTCAAGACGTTCATTTTTTGTCATCGCGGCGAATTTCCAACAAAATTGACGTGATGTCGATGCCGTCGGTTTCCGAAACTGCGCTTTCGTCGTTTTGCATCCTAGGATTTCCGTGACTAAGCCAAGTACTGACACTCGGTTGACCTCGCGGTGTAGATCCAGAAACTTGAGGAGGCTTAGCGAGCGGTGGGGTCGATGTGCATGTGACGTCATCGTCTGGGTTGGTCACCTCGCGTCTCAAGGCAGATGAGCTCCGTGTGCCGACGCCCCGGCCGCGGCTATTTCCAGTGGTAGGTCCAGAGTTTGATTCTATTCCTTGGTCGGCTAGCATGAAGAAGAGGACAATTTTAATTGCGAGCGAGACATATTTTAGTTTTAGCGTTTTTATGTGCGTTTTTACTTTTATAGGCTGCGAAAACGTTCCAATCTTCGAGCGCCATTGTGCAGTTGAGATCCCCATTGTGACATGAAAACAGGGGACCGTACAAAAGATCAATAGGATCGATGTTTATCACAATGTTTATAATCTGGTTGATTCAATTGTCCACTCACCGGTTAAATTCTGGGGCGCTATTTTACCGACTTACGTGGCAATGTTAGATTTCTGCTCCAGTGATTTCCGTATCGCACACAAAACAGTATCAAAAATAGATGTCCAGAGAAAAGTTCCATTCAAAACTAGCACTGCAAATCCATCTAAAAGTGTTTGTCTCACTAATCACCAAAACTCTATAGCTTCCATTGCCTAAAACACTTTCAATTTACATTTTTGATAGCATGAAAAATAGTACGACCATGGTCAGGGGACATCACTCAACTTCGAGTTGGAGTCAGACTTGGAATGTTTGAAAACGTTGTACATAGCCGTTTTATCCCGTTCTGAACGGTCTGCTGACGGAAAAGTCGAGTCAATAACGTTATGTGAACTAGGTGCAATCGTATTCTAGCCATCGTTTGGCCACATATGCCCGTTTCAACCCGACCTCAACTCGTTTTATAAAATTTCGGGAACGTAGTACTAACGGGTAAGAACGGGCTCTAGTGTAACAGGGGTATTATGGAGCAACCTTACGCAAATTTTTATCTCGGCTATTTCCGCTTCCATCATTATGCAGTCAAACGAATACAAGGGCTACCAAAAACGACACTCTCTGAAATGGCGGAGTGGATGGTTGGAATGACTCCCATCCAAAACTGAATATCGAAAACTTATGTTTCTCCAAACACTAATGTCTCTTCCATCCGGTTCAGTGTCGAGACATATCATTATTAAAAAGTTGATGTTAATTGTTAACGATCAGTCTTGTGTAACATTAGTTTTTATACCAAATATATAAACCATATTGTTCAAATATGATCTACATGACATTATAAACAACTACTGTTACCGCTGCATGTTATTCCTTTCAAATATAAGTTGAAATCAAGAGTGAAACGCTTTCGTTGGAATAGAACTGTGGGACCAAAGACCGCGAGCAGCGATTTCATATTCTTTCGGATACTGCACCCGACCATCTAACCTTCAATTGTTTATAAAGTGTGCAACAATTCCTTGTATAGGGACACCATGCAATAACCAATATTGCTCGACTGTGGACACGATCAATGACCCTAGAAAACCAGCTGTGCAGTGAATGGATAGTTCCACAAATGTTCAAGCTCCTCCCAAAGCGGCATATGTTCTTTGATCTTGTGATAAGGTGTATCACAAACATGAAGTATGCTTTTCTTTGTATTTTCTAGGTCAGATTGCCAGCTGACAATATAATCCTAATCTATTGGATTAAAATTGACTATGTACAGTAATAAATGATCATGATTGACAACAGTTGTGGAACTGTCCATGTGATTTAACGTTCCAAGACGAACATGTGCACGTGATATGCGAGTGCCCATGTTCATCCGTGGCACGCATCCAATTTACTGACTCTCTCGACAATATATTTTTGCCAGACAAGAAGCAGTGTTTTACATCTAGACAGTGTGTCGCAAACGCTGAGACTCATGGGTGCACCGGTTGAGCCCGTCCTAGACTTAGACTCTGATTTTTGCTATTGAAGCACTCATTAGCATTTATTGTTCATTGCTTACAAACGTAATTTAGTAACTAATATTTACGCCCTGTTTGTGTCCCATGGGAATTATTATATTTTGCGAAACCTGACATTAGCATTGTGCATGCTTACGCATTGCTTCGAATTTATCTTAAACTTTTCACATTATCATATTATGTTTTATATTCTGAGATAATTTTGTTATAATTATGTACGTATAACTTATGCAATCCTCACCATTGAGGGAAAAATAGTTGAGTTGAATTGAATTGACCACAGCATGAACTCAAAAATACAATTCTCTTTTGGCCGACGTGGAAGTAGAAACCAATGCCTCGAGTAACCCAGTCTTTGTGCTAACAGTTTGACCACCGAAATGATTATTATGTAGTAGGGCATTTGTGCTGTTTCTTAAAATCCTTGAAAACGTAACATGAACTACCAGAAGCCAAACTTCCGGGCCGAAATTGTCAATATTAAGTCGTTCTTTCTCGCTTTTTCACTCGTCTTGAGCAGTTTCTTATATAATGGTTAAAAGGGTACAAAACTAGTACTGACATGGGGAAAGGTAGAATAAAACGAATGTAAATGAAAGGAAAACATAATTGTTGCGCATCATGACAAAACCTGCATTAATGACATTCTGTAATTATTATATATAAGGAATTAAGATTAAATGCAATGCAACGTTGACAATTTTGTCAATGCTTCCATAGCGATTTAACAATTGGCTAACATACTGCACCATGTATTGGGATTACAAAAACGCTTAGTAATTTGCCTCTCTGCATCATAGTTGCTATGATAATCATTTGTGCAAAATCAGGTGTTATTTTGAAAGAAAAATAACAGACTGGGGGGTTGCTGTTTTTAAAGGGCTATTTAATGTTCTTACCAATAACAAATAGGTTTTATTTGTAGTTGAATTCATTCACAGAATATGTTCAAAGTCATAGATAAATGGTTTGATATGAATTCTGCTCCTTTAATATTTTAATAGCGTTATTTAAACTTAAAAATAGAATTTTGACATCATTTTCTCTCCATGGTGTTTAGACGTCACGTTCGAATTTCACAGTAGTGTGCTTATTCAAATGCTCATATCTTAAGAACTATACGAGATAGCGGCATGCCAATTTCAGCAATTGTCGAGCACAGTATGTGATACAGAATGCGTGTAAAACATTTCATTTTATATCAATAATGTAGGTTTTATTATGAATCGGCACAATTATATATCTTACGGCGATATGTGGTTTACCAATAATTTAATCAAATGCAGTCTCTATTTAACAAATATAGGGAGGTTGCGTAACCAAGTTTAATTGTAACTTTAATGTGTCTTGGCCCTAACACGTCAAAGTTGAAGTTGTCATCTCGTCTATCAAGTCGGTGGGATGAGACACAGATCATGCATATCAGAGAGTGAAAACTCCTGCCCATCGCGTAAAGCGTATTTCTTTATTTCAAACCTGCGTACTGCGTACGGACTAAGTTTGGCATTGTGTACTGCGTACAAAATGTAATGGTGTTTTCTTTGTTTCCAGTTATATAAAGATGATAAAACAGGTACACATATCTAGGGTGAAATCTCCCCCTTGTGTAACGCGTATTTATTTTTAAGCTAGGTCTTGTGTATTGTGTATCATCTTTATATA
>Ga0224511_10003788_pt1 | contig 11098 bp, 3 predicted proteins | sample SF_May12_sed_USG_2_FD_169988 | JGI IMG/M metagenome (GOLD analysis project Ga0224511, IMG submission 169988) | Sediment microbial communities from San Francisco Bay, California, United States - SF_May12_sed_USGS_8_1 | ecosystem: Environmental > Aquatic > Marine > Sediment | place: USA...
GACAACCAACCAGAAGACAACCAACCAGAAGACAACCAACCAGAAGACAACCAACCAGAAGACAACCAACCAGAAGACAACCAACCAGAAGACAACCAACCAGAAGACAACCAACCACAAGATGAGAGCCGCACTCCTCAATTATTTGATGATGACCACAAAGCGGGAGGTCCCCTGGTGGCATGTGAGGCGGGTGACCTTCGCTTCTGGGCCAGGGATGGGTGTACTAAGTATCAGGTGGAATGGATACCCGAGGGCTATATGTATCCCGTACAGCCCGTCGCTCCAGGTACACTGTTCGATGTGAGAGTTTGTGGACTCAATCACAAGGGAGTGGCTTTCTGTGACCTCTAACGAGAGACAGGAATCAGATAGCAAAAGACTATGGTGACTTGACTGAGGACTATAAACTGAATCGAAAGTGTGAGGAAATTTCTCTTTAGTTAGTCATCATCACCATGTCTACTAGTAATGGTTTGTTTTCGATTGACAATGATTTCTACGTCACAAGCCGTAATGGATCATTGCTCAAAAAATAACCTGATTGGTCTTCCTGAAATTTCAGACCATCATATGAATGACATTTGTGATATTTTTTGTGCTGTAATAAAATTGGTTTTTGGAATTACTTCTACCATGAGCTGTAAACTGTTAGACATGATGTATGTTACGAGTGCAATGACTTGGAATCCTTGGGAATCCCTTAGATAATTAGGGCTTCAGTATACTATTTTGGTGTGTCAAGTGAGACTACAGCGCACGGGGCAGGGGTGATACAATGGAAGGAACCGACTATACCCAGTAGCCATCACCACTCTACCAGACTTATCCGCTGACTCAGGGTCAAACATTACACTCCACATCTGGGCAATATGCAGATGGTCATGAAGGAGTACCAGTAGCGAACTCCGAACTTATGCATTATTGTTGAAGTACAGAGATGAGCATTATGTAATGAATGAAAAGGCATTCTTAGTCAAGGAGTAACATTAGCATACTGAAGAAAAGACCATTTTGAAGCCTGTGTTACGTATCTGACAAATCCATCTCAGGATTGTTATGAGTTTAATTTCGATTCTTTATTATCATATAAGTCAGGGTTAGCCTTGGAAGAATTTGGCATACCATCTGATAAACTTAGCAAATGGATTGCAATTACAGACATTATAAAGAGCAACCCTCACTGTGTAATCATCCACTGCTTCTAGAAACATCTTTTTAGATACCTGGAAGAAAAAAAAATGTAAAATGAAATTGTCTCCTCTCTGACTTGTGTGTGAAATTACTGCGGCTTTTTACCATTATCTAATTTTTGTCTTAAATCAAGTTTGAAGATGGAATAATCTGCTAATTGTTTTCAGCTATTTGGAGGTAGCACTGATTCTTAAGCTGCCTTTATCTCAAGGTCATATATAATGCCCATTAGATGAAATCCATAAATTGAGCTTAAGCAGCACAGTGAATGTGATCTCATGGTCCTTGTTGGAACATATATCCTGTGCAGTTTCCCCAGAAGATAACCGCAGGTATGGGATTCAGCATGGAAACTTTATACAGTTTCATGGGTTAGAGACCCATCAGCGATGATGCAGACACAGTTGGAAATTATGGCAAAAAAGGCCTAGTTCCCGCTGTTACCATTATGCAGTTTTGCGACGATATTTTGATCACATTAGCTAAAGTCTCATATTGAAAAATCAAGCTGGCTAGGCATCTGGTCTATATAATGACATGCCCTGCTTAGAGCTTTTCATTCGAGTTTAGCGAAATCCTGGATCTAGCGGTCCCCATATAATTCCCTCAACACAAAACTTCACAACAGATTGCACGCCTCATTAAAGGGTGACTGTAGGTTGCTACTATTGTGCCCTAAAATTGTTAGGTTACTGTGGTAGGCCCACTTACATCGTTGATGATAATGTCTCTGACTTTCTTCATGAGTGCGGCAGCGCTGGTCATCGCTCGCTTTCCTCTAATACCGGTGTGGCGACCAGCGACAGGAAGACTTCCCATAATCACCCCTCCGCTGGCAAACTTAGGAGGTGGGACGTCCAAATACCCTCCTGCGGCTCCGGTCTATAACACGAGGCAGTAATAAGGCCATAACGAAGAAACTGATATCCTGACTGCTACTGTTCTAAACTCAGGAATATAGGACAGTCCAGTCGCCCATACTGATCATGATGAATTATAAAAAGGATGGACCAAGAAAATAGCTACCATGATCTTCTTGGAACAAGATGGTTGGGAAGAGTGTGAATCAAATAGGATATACTTCGTTTATTTATCCTGACCGGTATCAGTGGTAAGCAGGAGCTGGCCTATGCCTAACTGGCCCATTTGACTCGGTGTTTACCAATATCCATCATTGTGTCTCACAAAAGAGTGTCATTCTGTTATAACATGCAGTGCAGGGTAAAAGTTAAAGCAGTTCCTTAACCACGAATCGAATCAGGGTCTTCTGATTGTAGGCTCAGTGTACTATCGACTAACAAGGATGTACTTTGCAGAAGTCAGTCTAGTAATTCACATGATGTTATGCATGCCTTACGGTTGCATGAAGGTGGGCTGCCAAGAGGTCTAAATGTGAGGAGAATCATACCAAGTATTTTCGTTTAAAATTCCGACTCTGGGGAAGCTTGTTACGCGTTTTTATAAAAACAACATACGCCTACTACACTATATCCTGACAGTATGCTAATAAAAATATGCAAGGGCATCTGGGTATCCATGCAATAACAGCCCAATAGCAACGAGTGAGGTGACACCGAGTAACAATGTTTAGGTTCGGTGAGTGGTATGAGTGATATGGCATAACGCCTATACAGATGAGTCATGGGTCATTACCCTGGATGAAAATAGGATCTAGGCATCATTAGAGTCAGACAACTCCAACATAGTGACATAACATCCAGGTGACCTGGCGATTGAATGATTATGCTGTGAGTTTAGGTTACTGGCATATGGCACCGTATTCCGTGATTCCACCTTTTTATTTGCTAAAACAGCATCCACAGATGCCATTGATGCATCACCCAAAGTACCTTTACTTTAACTAAAATTTCCAAACTGAGAACAGAGTAAGTTCCTCTATATCAATCGTACAGAGTTATCTATCTACGTGTATGTACAGTAGCTCGGTAACTTACATTGATTATCTTCTGCCCATCAGCTGACTGAAGAAACTTGAGAAGTTCGGAGGTAGGAATGTTCGCTGCCCGTCTCTCCACAGAAGATTGGTCCATTGACCGTTTTCCAATTGAAACCTCCGACGGACTTTTCTAAAAAAACACTTTACAGTTACAGGGACTCTAAAGACTAAAGTTATTTTTAGTAAGTGGTTAACAGTGACAGACAGACAACACCATTATCATAATGACCCCAGCCTCCACAGCAGTGATGGGTTACCAATCACAACACGGCATGTGGCACGTTGCATTAACGGTAACTATGATAACTGTAGCAACTGTGCGAACACAAGGCGGTGAACTCACTTCGATCTTTGTAGCCACTGGATTCTCTTCATTTCTCGAAGGGTTCTGGTAACCGTTATACCTTGGAGTCTTAGCCTTTCTACGCATAACGATTACATTGGGCCGTATGCATTTCAACCTCTCTGATATAAATTTGGCTTACCCTTTTTGCCTATATGGGTGGAAAACAAATATATCTGCTTAAAGGTAGCTTTTCGGGAATGATGTCGAAAGCAAGGTGCAACCGCTACATGTCATACACCAAACAGTAGCAAAATATGCATTCTATTATACTATATGCTGGGTATCCCTGTATCTCAACCCAAGGCGCGGGAGATATACCATAATCCAGTTGTATGACATGTAATTTCAAGTTGTCTCCCAAATGCTGAGTACAGACAAGAAATGAGATGATTCTTATTTGGGTTATTATGTTTGTTTCCCGATGTGAATAAGCATTCTGTATGATAGGTGTATAGTGAAATCTTTTGGTAATTGTTTTTGGGCAATATAGATGTTGAATTGTTGAGCATTTACCTTTAGAAATCAGCTTCCATAAAAATACCACACCATATATCATTACCCATAATATATCACTACCTGTACACAGGTTCCTTTAGTAGTAATAAATTCACCGCTCCATATCTCCGAAAACTGAGCAATCATTCCCGACATCATATAATCCAACTCCCCATTCTGTATCATCTGAATGAATTCATTATCCGAAGGTGACGTGTGAATCACATCAGCGATTAGAGCAATGAGGTCCTTCGCTGCCGGGTAGAGAATTTGTTAAAACATACTACATAGCGCGTATATTCAAATGCAATATTTCTCATATACACACATTTTGCGCATTTTGGATATGAGCTCCTCACACCAATCCTATAGGCCAAAACAAAAGCAGACTTCACTATGAGATGGAGCATTGATACTGGGCTGTTTGCGGTGCTCCTTGCTAAGACGTAACTGAGTGAAATACTGAGTATCTGCTGACAAAATCACGGTGAAGATCTCATGGGAAAAAACAGAACTATATCGTATTTGAATGTCGCTGCTCAAACCAGATATACCATTAACTTGAAGCTACGCAGAGTGCCAGGTAGGCGCAATTATACACCATTTCAATTCTAAGACAGCAGCAATGAATTGTATTATAGTAATAGCAATGCTTCGCAACTGAATATTCTTTCATTTGTTTCAAGGATCTGACATGAACTGATATTGAATTACTTTTCGTAGTCTCTAAAACAGAAGATTTTCAGTTATCAAGTCATAGGTCCCACAATCGCAGTGTGAAAAGTTTTTTTTCTCGCTCAATAAATAAATGCTATTCATATGAGAATATATAGGTAGATGAAGCTGCAGTCATCAAAAATCATTTAGATTTCTCGTACAATACGGAATAAAATAGGTCAGATTGAATTAGTATGGTACTTTTTACAGATGTTGGAGCTCTTCCTAGCTATCTGTCAATGGGAAAAGAATGGAAACTTACGAAATACTACTTCCTGTCCCTACCTCGGTTAGCCTGAGCTGACACAGCGAGGAGTAGAACTAGGTGCAGAACAGCTTTCATCATCTCAGTAGAGTTGACACTGAACTGCTATAACCTAAGCTCAATCCTGGTTATAGGAAAGATGGCGCTGAGACTGAGAGCCCACAGCTGCAAGATAATACACATGCAGTCCTACATCCATCAAAGCATTCGTTCACCGATTGGCCCGCATACCTATCCCTACCCGAAACTTGGACTGAGCTCGAATATTCTTAATTTCTACAGCATCGGGATTTAATTTAACCTAATAGTGGTAAGGATTGTCCTCTATATACATGTACAGATATGAAAATAAATTGTGCTATGATTTCAGGTGCTACTGTGGAAGGGCCACTCGCAAGAAAAGGCCTGTTCTAGAGGATGCAGCAAAGGCAAAATAAAGATGCCTCTGAAGCCAATGGAAGCACATGTATCGAGGGCTTGAATGGACCCGACAGGGACTTGAGAAGCCTCTGCCAATGCCTCTGCTTTTCCATAGATAGAGTGTAACACTAGTCTTCCTTCTTCAGGCCCAATTGAGAGGCTGTTCTCGCTGACCAGACGTATAATGTTGCCGTGCCAAGCTTTATTATCTGACAAAAATTTCAAAATCATGACCATGCTTGCGGGCAACAACTTGTAAACGATACTCTCTCAACACCATGTCTTAATTTTTTTCTGTTATATTGAGCTGTATTCATATATACATATTACATCATGTGTTTATTTTGTCTGTATAAGGGCTGTATACATACATACATTATAATATATGCACAGGCCAACCATGCGCAACTATTCAGTATTAATCAAGGAGTAAATCATCAGCACAAAAACTACTTGTACATCTGTATTCTGTACATAACAGCTCATCACCATCAAGGTAACAAATTAGGAGTAACAGGGTGATTGCTTTTCAAAGTCATGGTTCGAGCCGACCCGACGGTTCTAACAGTGATTTGAATCACTAGTCACCAACTGCGCACAACGCACTCCATATCGAATTCTAGAATGCAGGATTTAGTTTATACATGATTGAGAGCCGAGGTGAAGTAAAATACCAAGCCCGAAAGCACGAGTTCATTATTTTGGCCGTGTCCAATTCAGCATCAATTGAGCGCGGCAATCAGTATACGGAATTGTCTTTCGTTGACAATACCGTCACCGTTCGTGGAGTTGCTTACCGTGCCAGCTTTCGCCGATGGGAGGTTAGAATAGAGGCTATATCCGGCTGGGAAATCCACATGAGTAGGTCAACCGGAGTGCAGTAAGGCGACTTTTGGTTTTTATTTACCAGGGACATTAAATTGCTTTACCTCCCCCAACAACCTCGCAGCAAGGTAACATTTACTGTGCAAAAGAGATTACTGCAAGAGGTTCCTTTCGGCCTACAAGTTTACAACGGGTTTGGAAGCTATTCTACTCATTCAGCGGGATTTTGATCTAACGTCGGTTCTATTTCTAGTTCTAGTTCTACCTCTACTTCTAAATTTTACCTCTAGTTTAGTCTATAGTCTAGTCTAAGTAATTTCTACAACTAGTCGTACTACTTGTAGTTCGAGTAAGATTTACGTCTGACAGTCACGCCCAAGCTAGGCAGGCACAACCACAGACTGACTCTGCTGACCTAACTGCAAGTCAAGGACAACCATTGATTGAGTCAACCACCAGATACTTTGAGAGCCGTTTCATGCCATCGAGTCACGTTAGCTCAATGACCTTTGTCACTGTCAGCTGTGTTGTCGCTGCCGATATTCTCTAAAAGCTAGTTTAATTTGTCTTGTTCTTGTTGGGACAGGGGTGCTGTACAAACTACACGATTGGTCTGGAAGTATGTCACGGTTCCTCAAGCCGGCATATTCATCCACAACATTGAGAGGGAATGAGAGACCACAATATAAGAAGTCTTTCCTTCATTGTACCAGTCCATCTTGGGATTCTCAGGTTTGTTAGCTCAAACTTTTCCATTCATATGGATCGTAAATCAAGTGGATTTCCTTTCAAGCAGATTTCTTCCTAAACAAGATGGGTAACTACTATCATTGTAAATATGGTATATGAGATGGACGGCCTGCACATGACAATCTGCATGCTCGATCAATACCAGTGAAATATTTATTTTGCATGCCCATGACTTTTTCTCCTTTATGGCAAAGCTGCCGAGTTAGATACTTGTTTTTCACCATGTGGGCCGGTATCATTGCTCCAGGTAACCTAAGTCAGTTTAAACATCACCTGCTGAAACTTGGCTACTCTTCAAGAAGGGAGGGGTGGATTTTTAGCAACCGTGGAGTTATCGTGACCCTTATCCACTGCTCGGGATATTTTTGTGACACGGTGATCCGAACCGATGCTAGCTATTTAGAGTGAGGGGCCGGCAGTGAGACTCGAACCTGCAATTGTTTTTAACAACTAATCTATAACTCATTGGCCGAGACAATATGAATGGACCAGTGACCTTTTTGTAGTGGTAGTTAGAAGCATGCTAAGTATTACAGTCATCTAACTTGCAGTTTGAAAAAATATATGGATTGAATTTGTCTTATCTTAACGTTACGCTACGAGGCTCTTAGGTAAACATTATATAATTGGGCTTTAGTTGGCCCAGCTGCCCAGTTGGCTCACTGTGTTATTAAACTGCTCAATAGATACCCGCCATAATTAAACAAAATTATACTAACATTGTATACTATAATTTACTAGGTCCAATAGTCAGGATTAACAAACTGGAGTGGGTCGGCGTTAGACTTTCTTAATACTGTGCTCATTGCTATATAACTGAAATTCTCTCCAGTTATTTGCAGCCTTTACAGCAAAAAGTACATTATTAGGTGCATTCCTGTGATCGGGTTTTGGCATCTGAAACCCCATTTCAGATGCATTCTCCGTTCCACTGCTGGAAAGTGCGCCTGAAAAATGCGTTTTTATAAATCATGTATCTCGACTGTGTGACTGCATCTCTAAGTGAATTCGATCATGCGAACAGAATTTCATGCCTGAAAGTGGGCATGCTGGTTTATACTGTGTCAAAGTTATCAAAATGTCAAGGCTATCTATCAATCGCTTACTTATTCGCTTCACTAGTCACTTCGATCATTGTTGCAAAACAGACTGCACAATTTTCTACCCTTAGACACGCAAGATATTAAACAAGGACAACTCCGCTGCGCCCTGAACTCTGCGTTTTTTAACTGCGCCCATCTGTGCGCGTGCTGGCGACTGAAATCAAGCGAATACACCTATTGTGTCTGAGGGCTAGCATGTTTGGCAATTACATTGAATGATTAGGAGTTACAGTCTTAGTCTAGTTAGGCTAGATAACTCTCAGCGCTTGACTCGTATGGGTGAAGCCGCACGAATATTGCATCCTCACTAGCTGAGATAATTCCACACAGAATTGACAACTGGCTGAGTGCTCAGTTGGTTCATTAAGATATCGCAATACTGACACACCTTTACACTGTCTGAAACCAATGCTGATCTTGGGTGACATCGCGCCACTGACCTGATAAAATGACAACTCTTGACAGCCATTAACATAAATGGACAGTGGTGATAGCCCAGTATCACTGAACTATCGGTGGTCAATGTTGATACCTATAATACCAGTTCTGGTACTTCTAGCTTCAAATTGTGATCGAAAAACACCCTATGACTGACGTGGTATCACAAATCACCATCAGTAGTTTGCAATATTGATAGCAGGAATCTTTAAAAACCTGGTCAAGCCACTCATGTATGTGGCCCGCAGCTGTCTTCTTTTGTGTCACAACTTTGTTTTCTAACTAATCTGGGAAAATTTCAAATTTTCCGCGCTCGTGAGATTTTTGAAGTACTGCATGCAACAATTATGGCATCATTTTACACACACATTTGTTTGCTAACTCTGGCTAATTGGCTCAGATTTATTAACTGAAGCTCCAAATTTATATCAGTTGTATGTTAAATATTATTGTCTGTGAAAGAACTGTTTGTTAATTCTGTTTGCTTTCATTGTGGGGCCATTGTCAAGTTTTGCCTAAAGCTTCCCAGTTCGCATACTTTGAGAGGTAGAGTTTTCCTCTCTCTTTCTTTTTCACCCGCGTATGTGTTTATTTATATTCATGACACTGCCTATCTACATTGACTCTAACACAGATGATGTGTTCTGCATCTGTTTACCGTATATTTGCTCTGCAACAAAAGAGAATGTAACAGGAATTTCTTGTTCAGGGTTGTTAATGGTGGAAATTTTGACCTTCTTTCTCGTGTATATCACCTCGCAGCTATGGGTTGCTCCGAGTTCAACTACGATAGGGCACTGGAGAGACTATAGATATATGGTTATGAGGTATTTTGTATCTATGAGAGATGCCTCTGCATTACTGCCCCATCGTGCAACAGATCCAGTATCGCCTAAACCTACTGAAGCGTGCCAAGGCATTTATGTGTTCTTGGACACGCTGCCAGAAAACTCAATGCACCATTTGTCTGGTGGGAGATCTCAAATGCTCAGTCATGTGGTTGTGAGCATATGGCAGGTGAATATTCACAGGGTTTGGCGTGTGTGATTCTAAGACTGATGTTCAGCTCAGAAGAATTTTACTTTGCAATAGGTCTATTTGTGTGATTTTGGTCAGATGCGGATAAAAAATTTCATACGCGAACGGATAGGCGCAGCTGAAAAACTCCAGGGTTTCGGGTGCATCGGAGTTGTCCTCTGTCAATGTTTTGCATGTCTAAGGACAGAAAAGCTGTGCAGCCTGTCACACGGTTTGTTGTGCAACAACGAAGCAATCTGGGAAGCGGCTGTAAAATAATAAGCGATCGATAGCTATCCTTGACATTTTGACAACCTTGACACTAGATAAATTATAACACCTACTTTCACGTTCACGTGATTGAATTCACTTTCAGACGCAGCTAAGGTGCATGGTGTAAAACACACTTTTCGGGCGCACTTTCGAGCATTGGAGCTGAAAATGCGTCTGAAACCCGGTTGCAGATGCTAAACCTCGATCACGCGAATGCACCTAATAAGAGTAATCAAGATCACTGTATACTTTTCAGCTCATTGATACTTTGAGTTGTCATTTTGCAGCAGGTGACACCCCTTTGTTCATCTTTGTTCCTGCCCTTTATTGACCAGTCTGGGAAAGGCCATGTGCAGTTGATTCTTTACGCATCTCCATGGTAACCAAGCATTCATTGGTCAATAGGCAAGCTTGTGGGTGGAGCCTACACCACGCGCATAGTACTATTTTATTGGTATAGAGTTGTGTCCATTGGAGTCGGGTTTCTTATCTGAGGTTTGTGTTTACCAGCTCACCTATGGTGACTATCTTCTCATAAGGTGGCTAGACGCAAGAAAAAGCGAAGGTGAGTATATTTACTCCAACTGTGCGCATGTGATTGATAAGCCCATGTGTGCGTGTGAAATAATCCATACTCCGTATCATGTGTGAATGACTCCATTTGTGTGCTGTCTTTTGTCACCAAAAGTTGAATCCTCTCTTGCGCACTGCTTAAATCTAGTCTAGACATGTATACTGCCTCTTCGCAGCAGGCCACCTGTTATTCGATTCCCGATTGGAATGAACCATAAAGTGATTTAGACAGCTCTGGAGTTACACCACTGGTTTGCCATATGCTCTCCATTACTGCCTGCTCCATGACCAATAAAGTTACCTCATTAAGGCATTAGGTCACCGTGCGTTTATTCTGACTCATCGCCAGGGTTGGAAAAAATCCTTTTTTATCGAATATTTCGATACCGATACACTGGTTTTTGTGTAGCGGTAACAAGTACCTGATACTCCCAGAAAAAGGAACCAACCTAATCCTGATACTCTATGCATGATACCCCTACAGAGGATGTGGCATAAAAACTTGTTGGATGAAAAATAGTGAATCCTATTTCAATTATTTTAGGGACTTTCTTTAAATTTAGAGTAAAAAGAAACAGATTGTAGTTTTTGCAACCAATTACATTAATTAGGAGTTACTAGTTAGTACTAGCAGCTCACTGCTTTAGGCCGGTACTAACAAACTTCATAACCATTGAGTGCAGGTGAGCCAGTTATTGAGAGAATGGGAGTATCTATCTAGCCGT
>Ga0224511_10003789_pt1 | contig 11097 bp, 8 predicted proteins | sample SF_May12_sed_USG_2_FD_169988 | JGI IMG/M metagenome (GOLD analysis project Ga0224511, IMG submission 169988) | Sediment microbial communities from San Francisco Bay, California, United States - SF_May12_sed_USGS_8_1 | ecosystem: Environmental > Aquatic > Marine > Sediment | place: USA...
CCCCAGTCAACAATGACCGTCAGTCCAGTATTATTTAAGGTCCTAGTGTTATCACAAATATATTACTTGGAACATCAAACAGTGAAATAAGAAGACACTGTTTTAAGCCTTTAAATATATTGTGATATATTGTTATCATATAACACATATTTCAGTAGTACTAATCTAATACAACAATACGGGATATGACCTTTATAATTAATAAATACACACATTACTGTTGATTACGTGTTCAAACTTACGTGCAAGAAATGTATAACTTCCGATCATTTATAAGTATTGAAAATAAAAGCTTATATAGTGGTTATAGTATACAAGAAAATGTTACCTTGATATATTCAACAAACAATCTAGAAATATAATTTTTTGTAAAAATATCATAAACAGGTAATGGCAAACCGAAAGTAGAAGCTTTATATGTTTATTAACAAATAATTATGTTTCTAGATTGTTTATTGAATAATTATATTAAGCCTTAAGGTAACATTTTCTTGTATACTATAAACGTTTGTTTAAATGTTAGTTTACAACTTAGTCCTTGCTCCCTTCTACAGTGTGTATTATTATGTGTGCCAAGAACAGCAAAATGTAACATATTGTAATAACAATAGTCACTATGACATCGATGTCTGTGTAACGAAGTCTATTATATTGTTGATGCAGTGGTGGCGAGCTCGGGGCCCGACTGGCAGAGTTACACGCCCATGAGCCACTGTTCCCCGCTAGACCAGAACGGCTGCTACACGTGCAAGATGTGCATGAATAAGGGTACATATGGTTTATACCTTTAATGTTTGTGCTACCATACACACTGTATAATTTAAAACACGTGCTAGAATTCCCAAGCATTGTTTTCAATTATCGTTTGACTTCACATGACTGAAATACATGTTTAAATAAATTCAAGGAGAAAGAATTCTATGTTGTGTTCAATATTTTACGTTCAACATTAAAAACCATATTGTGTTTACATACATTACAGTGTAAAATAACCTTATCTACAAATATGACCATAAAACATAAAGCATTGATTTTCCTAAAACAACACATACAGGCGCTCTTATGTCTCCGTTTATACGAGTATTTTACCTAAATTTGCAAGCACGTCGCTTTTACGACGTTTATGCGATCAGCCAAGTGTGCACCGGCGTTGTCTTTGGGGATCAACATATTTAACATTCATGCATTTATTTAGTGGCGGGCGTTCCAACATGCGAGCCGCCAACCACGCCGCCGCCTCAGGTGCAAATCATCCGCGAACCATGTAGCTGCACATCAGGAGGGCCGGACCCGACCACCACCACTACAACAACAACGACCCCTGCACCAACGACCACGAGTACCACCACGCAAGCGCCTACGACCACGACCAAGGCTACTACACATCCTACCACCACTACGTCAACGACAACCCGGCCTACAACCACGACCACCACTACGACAACCACAAAGAGGGTGACCACTGCGGCAGCCGCAATGACTACGCAGGGTAACCAGTCGGGTAAAACCCACAACGCAACCATGCAGAACAACACTGCGTCGAACTGGACAAAGGTAAGTGAGCTCTATTACAAAGGAATTCCAAGCAGAATGACGAAACTGTTTTGGATTCAGATTGTACAAGTTTATATAAATAATGCGTTAAATAAATAGAAATATAAAACCAGCATAGAACATGTATATATATAGAAATTTATCTATAACAAACGTTCACGCCCTACATAACAGAAAGTTTCACGGTTAAAGGGTCCATTGTGGGAGTACACATCCACCACTACAACAACAACAGAAGGTAACAAGGAAACCATTGTGACGACAAACATCACCACGGCCGATGGCAATGAAGTCAACAGAACTATCGAAACCACGGTCACGGTTAACGGGCACCAGACCGGTCACACAGTCAAGGTCACGATGCTTTAGTTTTCGTACTTTTTGCGCTATACTAGTAATTTGACAATGGTATTTTGTTTGCTTTAACGTACATATAATAATACGTATAATGCTTGAGTGTAAAAGAAATAGATAAAATGTGTTTTAATTTTAAGTGCTTTTTGGTAAACTTTACACCACTTGCGTTCTGATAGTACTTCGAAATTAACAGGATAATTAACACAATAAAGCTCAAACAAGAATACTTGAAAAAATGCGTTTAAACACATTTAAGACAATCGACGCGAACACAACAGTACACGGCACAAGCGGCCACAATAGTTCCCATTATCAAGGCGGAACACACGGGGGCACAGGCAACACCGGTGGCTCCACCAACAACACTTCAACCTCATCGACTTCCACCCAGCATACCACAGGCGGAAACGGCACCGGTGGCCACCAAGGCACCAATAGCAGCACCAGCAGCACTACAATGACAAGCAATAACACATCCGGTCATAACGGCACGAATGGTCACAATTCCAACAACAGCACCAGTTCGACGTCTGGACACATTGGGAGCACGAGCAACACAAGCGGCCTTAGTAAGTATCCGCTTACGATATGCTTTCTCTGAAATGTCCATTTGTCTTTTACCCAGGTTCTCTAATAACGTGTGATTTTTTTTAATATTTTAGACGGAAATACGGCGACTAACTCTTCAAACACAAGTTCGAGCTCCAAAACGTCCTCGTCGTCAAACACTTCCGGATCGAACACATCCGGTTCTAATAGTTCTGGCTCACAGAGTACCGCGAGTAGTGCCGCCTCAACCAAGGCAACACAGCCGACAACAACTACCACAACGACTACTACAACACCAAAGCCGACGACAACTAAACCAACTACTACTACGCACAAGTCGACGACAACTAAACCAACTACTACTACGCACAAGCCGACGACAACTAAACCAACTACTACTACGCACAAGCCGACGACCACCACCACATCCACCACCACACCAAAACCAACAACCACCACCACAACCACCACCACACCAAAACCGACGACGACCACCACAACCACCACCACACCAAAACCGACAACCACCACCACAACGACTACCACACCAAAACCGACGACCACTAAACCAACTACACATGCGCCAACAACAAAACCGACAACATCAGCGCCATCTTCGACGGCCAAGTCGATTTCCTCACACACGTCCCACCAAAACTCGTCTCATCAGAGTTCATCACAGCAAAACGCGAACAACAAGTATGTTATGCTATTATACTTTTCTGAAGTATGAATAATAAATTTGACAGTTTTTCAATTGTCAGAGGTAATGTAATTGTGTTTAAATCCAATTGTAAAGAAGTAAACGTGTACACCAAACTCTTGTTGATACCTTAATGTAGCATAACTTGTTTGTTTTTTTCGACAGTTATATGATGCTGGTGCTAATGAACATTATCAAAGATATCCAATATATAAGCTTGCTCCACGCGTGTCACATGTTTCTATTGAAGCACATCTGGGGCCACCAACAAGACGTCGAGCACGAGCACCTCTCATAGTTCCCATTCCTCGAGCACTTCACAGACGTCCGGTAGCAACACGCAACAATCGTCTGGTAACAACACGAGCTCCAACTCCAGGTACTGGTCATACATTTCAAACTCACAAATACACTGTGAAGACAAATGAATCTATGGTTAACAAACACAACTTACGTGTTTGTTGATGTATTTCGAAAAACGTAGACAAAAGCGTTATGTTTAGTTGGGAACATAAGATACACCCGTACAAAAGATACGCGTTTCGGCTTCTATCCGATCAAAACGTATGTTGAAGTACAATTATTTTGAATGCAGCTCCTCCCACAATGCCCAGATGACACAGCCGACACCCCCACAGCTGACTACCCCCGGGGTGACCCAGCCCACGGCGCCCAAACTCACCCGGCCTACCACTCCCAGGCTTACCCGGCCAACTGCTCCGAAACTTACCAACAAGGTTTGTATAACTATCATAAAAGCATAAAAATTTAGATCACAAAAAACATGTATCTTAAATCTAAGATGACTGCATATTGTCTGGCAAACTTGTCCTACCGACAGCCCACCCAAAATGGCGTCTTGAAGGACCCGCTTTGTCGGGTCATTCTTTTGTATCAAAATATCAATATTACCTAAGTAACCATACACCACCATCATCTAGTCCAATAATTAGTAAGTAATATTGTAATAGACACCTGTGGCTTTCATGTTGTAATAAGTAGTTAGTCAAGCGATGAGTATATTTTGTTGACCAGATGAGAAGGACGGCTGCCGATAGGTCAATGGCATATTTACGACGATATGTAACCAAAACAACACAAAACATGAATTAATATACACAGTGGATGATGTATCTTTCTTGCAGAGTATACATTAAAGTAGTTATAAATCATTTGATTAATTACGTATTTTGACGTTTTAGTATCATGACGTCATCGTAACATTTTGTCGTTACGCGAGGAAGGCATATGGCCGGAACATTGAATTAAATAAAAAAAAACTGTTCTGAAGTTTGGATTATTTTAATGTATTTTAATAATATACATAAGTAACGCATGCCACTTGATATAACAGCTGACGAGGCCGACGGCGCTAGCGGGCGTGACGAAGCCAACCGCAGCGAATGTCCCCACCTCGACATCCACACAGGGACCCACGACGACTTGGAACGGTAGGGAGCTTGGCGCGGGTGGTCAAAAATATAACATATTTGAAGTATAATGTATGTCCCGCAATGTAATATTTTTCCTGAAGTGTCGAAAACGAAAAGAAAACATGTTGTTTAGGAATCTGGGGAAACTTCTAGACATTATCGAAGCACTGTCGGAAAAGCAAGCTAGTGAAACATATGTATAATTGAGGCATTGAATGCACACCTTTTTAATGACTCTAACGTAATGAGGTCAACAATGTGTGCGATGAAAGTAATTGCAATGACGAGAATAAACACGTTAAAAAACGAGGTCACCGGAATGTTTTTCGCGGCTATTTCAAATTGAATTTAAGGTTGCACAGAATATTATACAGAAGCAAATTATTGCATCGTCCTTATTAGCTGATTGTTGAAGCTGAAATTATTGCATCGTCCTTATTAGCTCATTGTTGAAGCTGAAATTACATTTCTCGGGGAAAAACGTGTTTCAAATCATGCATTTAACATACATTGTAGAAGTGCATGTTGTATAAACTCTCGTGAACAATGCTTGTTAAATTGCATGCATGTAGGCGGTATCGTACTCACTTCTACAATAACATGTTGCTCAAATCCTGTAATTTTAAAACAGATAGAACAGCTGAAAAAAAGAAATTGAATTAAAAAGAACATTGATCGGATTGTTATCTCAACAAGGAGTTTAAAAAGCTGAAACAATTTCACAAGTTTTTGTATTAATAGAATACTTAAACATTGGAACAAAGTTTGCTTTACGTCTTCAACCGCCATGTTTTTATTAATTATTTCTCTAGGATTCGCAAAACAATGCACCAATGAACTGAAACAAGAGGTTAGAACTGTTGTTTTTTTTTGCCTACAATTTATTTCCACTGGTATAAAGATATCTTGATGTAGTTAATTCGTTTTTTAGCAAAGTTAGATATATAAAAATATCGCGTGATAAAGAAATTTTGTATGATTTCCCCGTTGCTCCTTTCACAAAGGTTTTTTTCGGTGATTTTAGATCACATTTATAATTGTATTTTTTTCAGGCAGAGTGTTAATTTTTTAGTAAAATAATTACCTTAAAATGTTTAAATGATATTATCCTTCATTGTTGTTTATGTTCATGTGTTTCAGGTTGTTTACGATATGGTAGTTTTTAGTTTGTTGTTGTTAATGTTGCTGTTGCACTAGCGGATCCCCCTAACGACCGCGGACCTATGATTTGTTTATGCCTCAAACGCTAAAGTTTCTCTTTTTTTCGATCGCTTTGCTCGCGAATCATTTTAAGCATATTATTAATAGAAAATGGGCACAAGAACGCTAAAAAGAGTTATTCTTTAATTGTTTAAACGTTCAGTGTCGTGGACGTTTGTGTACATGGCACTTGTGTAGTTGGCACAGTCTCTCTTCCAGGCACTAGCTCCTAAACGCCATGCATATTTCGTATTGTTGGGATTATGTGTTACCATTTAGAACTGCAGGGTTGGTATTAGGCACGATACGACCTATATACACTGTATATATTCCGAAAAGAACGGGTCAGGTATGTGTAACGTAATGTTACAGGTGTGTGTAAGAGCGGGTCAGGTATGTGTAATGTAATGTTACAGGTGTATGTAATGTAATGTTACAGGTGTGTGTAAGAGCGGGTCAGGTATGTGAAATGTAATGTTACAGGTGTGTGTAAGAGCGGGTCAGGTATGTGTAATGTAATGTTACAGGTGTGTGTACGAACGGGTCAGGTATGTGTAATGTAATGTTACAGGTGTGTGTAATGTAATGTTACAGGTATGTGTAATGTAATGTTACAGGTGTGTGTCCCGACTTCCCGCCTGACTGTCCGGCCAGAGCCGAATGTGCCACCTTTGATGAGAACTGGTGTCCCGTCTGCGTCTGTCCCAGTAGGTTTCCCCTTACATTCACAGTATTTCATTAACTACAAATTTCACTTGTGTGTATGTTTTGGTTTGTTGTAAGTTGTTCTCATGAAATAGTTTTAATTGTTAACGTTTATATTCCCGAACGTATTTTATTTTGAAAGTTAAAACAATATGTATGTTTGCTATGTTTTTACAACAAAAAAGCAACAAAACATTTTTAAACTTTCATTAGTACTAACTTGTAATTATTTTATCTTTATTATTATATATACTCAGTAATAGTAACATTTCTTTTTTTCAGCCGGAAAGTAGAAACCCAAGGACTGAGGAAGACTTTATTTGACTTTTTTGTAATCATAAACAATACATATCACTGCATTAAATTCGGTTTGTTTTCTTATGTGTGTACGTTTTACGTATCCATTTTTTTGCAATTATGCGTATTTCCTAATACTACACTATTAAGATTATAGTGGATAATAATTAATTCCAGTGTTTACACGCTCTTCTTTCAACATTAATAATGGATTTCCCTCGAATATGCCTTCAATTAATGTTGTAATGTATATTAGCTTTAACGGTAACATTTTATTTAGATGGACACGTGACTGAGCACATAGCACATAGTGTCCCTAAACACAATTCGAAAAGTATAAATTTTAAAACTTTTTTCGACACAAATTAAAGGGAACGCTGATATTAGTCTCGATACACACTAAATTGTCGGCAAATTTGTATTAATTTGATTGCTGGACACTTAAACCCACCATACATGAATTTGCATTACTAAACTTTGTACATAACAAAGCAATGTTTATGTCCAAACTTTTCTAATATAAAACACAAAAACACAATTAATTGCTTTTTATACTTATCATTTAATCTGTTTAAATACAAGAATGTGGCCACACTTTGTGACCGGAAGTGACAATGTGCAGTAAAATTAGATTAGTTTTCGAAATACGCTTTTGCCAAAGTTGCTTGTCTATTGCATAAAATAAATTATGTTGGTCCAAGTAATGATATTTATTAACCAAAAGAGAAACATATAACAACAAGATATCTAGTTTACTACTTGAGAATACTGAGTGTATTGCAACACGTGCATACTAAGCATTTAATAATGTATTAACAATTGATAATATCAAATACAAACTCAAAAGTGTGTGCATGTTTCAAATCGGGCACAAGTATTTTATCAGTATGCGTTATCGATATTTAAATTTCAAACAAATAAACTGTAACATGGGTTCCAATGAAAGACGTTGGATGTTAGCAAGACCCAGCATGTAAAAATACCATAAATGTCATTCCCTGGGTTCATACGGTCGAGAGTAAGATATGTATCGGATAGCATGAGAGTTATAAGATTCTTTCTTTTTAACATATAATGTATACCACAGATACTAATAATTCAGGCGAAAATAAATATTGTTAGAAAATGATATGAGATCACCAAGGTAACGACGTAAAATCTAAACAAAGAACAACTTTTTATCACAAGCTGTCCGTATTATTTAATGTCAAACGTTATTTTGTAAGAATTCCATCGATAGAAATTTCATCACAGTGTCTTCCCTTACATGTAGGTAATTCAGCATTATTTGTCTCCCTTTTAAATATGAAATATATGTTCATTTTGATCATCTGTTCAATACTACACATGGTAACTTTTATTGAACTAGACATGTATTTAATGTTTAAAAAGTTTTAAAAAATAACTCGACTTGGTATATAGTTACCATTACACCTTTGACAATTGTATTGCTGCTCGCAGCCATTTTGTGCCATAACCACCTTCGATAGGACCAAATGCGTTTTGCCTATGAAACAAACGCAGCTTACCTACATTATTTATATCAATTGCGCATTCTTTTTCGCTTCTGTTCCGATGATGTTAAACACATACTATTTGAACAGCTGGCCATGTATGGATAACATACACGCATTGTGATGTATGTTGTATTGTAGTGACGAATATCACAACAAGAGTTCGGTGGTTACAACATTTATTGTAGATGACCAATGTCAAGCCCAGAGTCCGCCCAGGCACATGTCATGGGGGCTCTTAGAGACTGCTACTGCACATGCCGTGCTGGCTCATATATACTAAATGTTTACATTACAAAGATCAGTGCTACAAATATAGAAGTGGTTATGGTGCCCTGGCCGATTTGTTATGCAATTCGTTATGTAAGTCTTTGAGTAGAGGTCGGCCATTGACAAAGGTAAACATTATTAATTAGTTAGAGTAGTTGTAAGATAATTAACAAATAGGCATACCGACAAATGCAAGAAGTACAAATGAATATTAATTAACAGATGCTACGTTAAACGTGCTACATTACAATTTCAAATCAATAACTAACTTTTAAAGCAGATTTCTATATACCCCATATAATTGAATAGTAAGACGAGTTAAGTAAAAATATGTTAATCTATTTAATCCACTGGATACTCTAGAGCTCTATACATATATGGACGAAATATATGGTAGAAAATCTACCGCATTGGGCGGAGCTTGAAATTTTGCGGAAAAGTACTTTGTACATATCTATAGGGAACCGCATTATCACCAAAATGCAACTTACTTGTACGTGCCAAATGACGAAACAATTCAAACATAATGATGTTTGACCAACACCATTAGCATTGTTGCCGTAAATTAATACATACACCTTCTAAAGTCAATATAACACGTTTGTGCAAAAGCGTCAAACTGAGCGCAATTAATTGCACGGGAAAACACATAAAGGCGCCAGAAAAGCACACAGGAAATGCAGGAAGGACAAGCGTTTTTTTAAACTGAAGCGGATATGCCACATATGACGTGGACAAATGCGGAAGAAGCGTCTGTCTTGTTACCTTTTAGCGTGTGACTATTTCAGTTAAGTACATGTACTAACGTTCATACTGCACATATTAATTTTGTATGGACTATCGCTGTTTTTTTCTTTTAATGAAGTATGTCGTTACATATCTTCTAGTAGGAAGTTGTTGTGTACTTAAACTGTGTTTCAAATTGGTATCTGGTGTAACATAACATAGTTTTATTGTTCAATCTTTTATATTCGTTAAATTCGCACAACTGGTAACAAAGTATTGCCATTTCTGTTAATAAAATACATAGTGGATGCATAACGGAGAATAATTGTTCCATGCATTTTCGCGTTGTGCTTTCTTCTCGTTAAAATAGTACACAATCTATATCTTTTGTGAATGTCAACACAAACATGTTTGGAGGTTTTTTGTCAGTCAAATTCTGGCACCACTGAACCAACAAAATGTTAACTTCTAAAATATAGTTGGTGTAACGTACTAGAAGAAATGAATACACACATCTGGATTGTCAACTACCTTATACTTTCAAGATTTTTAAATATTGTAGTTCGAAATGTTTGAATCAGATACAAGCGATCACAGTTTTTTTTATACCTGTCATACCAGTAAAGAAAAGAAAGATGGTAGAAATCAAAGCTACCATGAACATGTATAATAAACTTAATGATTATAATGCCAAATTGCAAGTGTATAAACACACCTTTGAAAGAGTAACAACATGTAACATGAGCAGAAAACGTATACTGTACTACACTTAGGGCTCCCCTGTCACTATTCCGAACGTTCCTACAGCTACTACTTTCCACTGGCGGATCCAGGATTTGACCTTAGGGGGGCGTGGACTTTGTCAACGGGGGGGGGGTAGAAAATCATTGAAAGTGTTGAGGGTTGAAGTAAAAATCATTTTTAGCGTGTTTTGGTCCTATTTCTATTAAGTTTATGTTTAAAATTAATCGCGAGCGAAGCGAGCGAAGAAAAAAAAATGAGAAAAATTATCGTTTTGGGCATTAAAAATCATAGGTCCGCGGCCGTTAGGGAGGGCGCGCGCCGGGTGCGCCCCCCCCCTGGATCCGCTAGTGCTTTCCATCTTAAAACACTGAAAAGCAGCTCTATTGATTTTGTACTTCTACATAAAAGCTTTTTTTTCAATTTCTAATATACAATTTAAACTAGAGGTTGTCACTACTGCCGAACACCCCCGACATGTGCTGGTCAGAAACATGGTGTTTAGTTAAAGCTCCTATCCCACACATGTTGAAATGAACGTTTAGCACTTTTTCAAGGGCAACCTCAATTCAAACACTTTTCAAGACTTAGATTGTTTTCACGCTATTTTTAAGACCTATGAGAACCCTGTCTTATGCTCTTCACTTCTACTCAGTTAGATCTGTCTTCATACAGAGTTTCAACTTGATACATTTTAAAGTTCTTATGATTTGTCCCGGACAAAGTTCAAAGTGCATAAAAACAAAGGACAATAACTCGGAGGTTACGGTTATTATGCGCTGCACTTCTACTCAGTGAGATCTATCTACCTACACAGTTTCAAGTTGTTACCTATGATAGTTTTCATGTTATGTCCAGGACAAAGTTCAAAGTATAAAAATCAACAACGGGCAATACCTCCAAATAAGAGAATGCAGAGTTATGGTTCTTTGCAATGCAATTCTACTCAATGAGATATATCTGCCTACAAAGTTTGTTGTTAATTACCCTTGTCGTTTTTAAGTTAAATGTATATTCACGACAAAGTTAAGTGTAAAATATAAAGATA
>Ga0224511_10003790_pt1 | contig 11096 bp, 7 predicted proteins | sample SF_May12_sed_USG_2_FD_169988 | JGI IMG/M metagenome (GOLD analysis project Ga0224511, IMG submission 169988) | Sediment microbial communities from San Francisco Bay, California, United States - SF_May12_sed_USGS_8_1 | ecosystem: Environmental > Aquatic > Marine > Sediment | place: USA...
TTCAGCTACACTGCATCCATGACTATGACTATGGTGCGTAACTGGTATCGCTCATTAGTAGTTCAACCCCAGTAAAGCTTCGGTCACTCAGCTAAATGTAGCGTATTGCGTATCCCAGTAAAAGTCAACCCTCCACCAAGTCAATACACCATGCTCCGCAGCTTGCAGGATCGGAGTTGCTTTGCCATGATCCGTCGTTCCGAATTGCCGAACGTCAATCAGTTGAGATGGCCTAGTAGCTCCTCCCACCTTTGTGGGTATCTCTGCATTGTTGGTAGTAAACTAGTAAAGCGAGTACTTGTCAAGCGCGACATATATTGCGGTAGCCCGTCTTAAGAATACAAAGGTTTCATCGAACACAACTTGGAGTTTAGTTCTAGGTAAGCGAAGATAGAACAGAGTTACATAGTTAAGTTTCTCCCAATGTGCTGATAGTCCTCTTAGTTTCACTTAAGTAGTTAGTTGCCAACTTCAGTTGTACACCGCGCCACACTCACTGACGGTCTAATGACCGAGTGAATACTACAGTCAGCAGTACAGAGTCAGTACTCGAGTCACCCTGTTTAGTCAGCCATTAATACATTAATAATTAATGATTAATTTCACCTCTCCGATGATAAACTTTTAAACTTAAAGAACTTCGGGCCGGCCGTTGGTCACTCACAGTCACTCATGGGAATCAATGAATCAAGTATCAACACTGTGCTGAGATTGGGAATAACCAAACGAAGAGCGTGAGAGTGAGACGCTAGTAGTAGTAGTTTAGTACTAGAAGTGACGTTTGTTACTTAGTTAGGTTGGGTAGACCCGGTCATTGACTGAATGCGAGTATCGATAACTAACTAGTGATAGTATTAGTAATATTAAACACATTGTCATACAATACACTTACAGTATAACATTTTGGTTGCATTTCCAGCTCCAAACATGGAAACTGAACACGGCTTCTAAAAATTTTTGAACAGAGGTTTCTGGGGTCTTTGGTCTCTGGGTAATAGATGCCCTCTCACTGACTGATGTGCAATGGCTACAGTCTGTCCCTTGTAGTATTCTCATCCGATCCATTCCAAAACTTTCTGTATAAGGTTGTGGAGGCAGAACACTTACACTTATAACATTATAATTCAACCAAAGTCCCAATGTAGTGCCATGTTTTGTTAGCAGATGGTTAAAACTCTATTATCTGAATTTTCATGAAGCATGGGTATGTACTAGATAGTCTGTACTCATTCAATTATCATTTTCTGTTTTCCATTTGTAGATCTCTCTAAGAAAAGAGTTCTTTTAAAGGCCGACTCGAGCACGGTGGCCTACCTGAGCACAGTGGCGTACCCGAGCACAGTGGCCTACCTGAGCACAGTGGAACACTTTTGAATTTATCTCAACTCTCCACCTCGAGTGGACCTTATCCATACAGAGACGTTGACCCAGTTTGGATAGCAAAGACACCTTTTTATCATTGACATTATATGGTTTCCTGGAGTTGAAACCAATGCTGGTCATGGTATATGACTGATCTATGGGCTCGTTAGTGATTATCAACTACTTCTCAGTTGTCTCCCTGTTTCTCCTCCTGTCACCATGCCTTTGCGATGATGGTAAGTAAACACTGGCAGGTTGATGTAAATACTGTGATAACACTGTATCAGGCGTCTCAATTCAAACACCGGGTCTTCCATCTTGTTCTTGAAAACTGGATTCAATTTCTTCCATTGGGCTGTGCAGAGAATGCCCAACATTAACTCAGAGTTAGAGGATAACTCTATGATCCTAAACAATAAAAAGTGTATGTTGGTGTTTCGGCTCTTCTGTAACAGAAAATTCTGTTGACGCCCGATGTTCATTTTCATATTCACGGTATTCACGGGATTAGACTCGGTGACTACTGAAATAATCCTTTAAGCCCTCGTCTGTAACAAAGGAGTGCGATGGGATTTGCTTCTGGTTTACAACTCATTTCAGCCTCTCTTTTGTTACCCGACTCAGACGTTGGAAGCGAAATGTAGCCCGGCGACTGTCTAGAAAAATTCAGAGCAATGAATAGGGGTGACCATTGCTATGCATCCTACAAGTCGTTTGGGTACTGTAGTGTGCATCAATTAGCTAGTTTGGTAATGATGAATGTTTTGATATGATCTATAATCAGTGCTGAAATTGGCAGCATATTTTTCACTAGTTTTTCCCGTTGCACACAGAATAGCACCCTAGTGGTCCGGCACAGCGTCTAGCTGAGAAACCTTAGCCGTTTGATGCGACGAACATTAGCTCCATTGCTCTGAAAATTTGTTCAAGTTAGCCAAGTGTTTGAACAGTTACTTGTGTGTAAATTGTATTGAATTTTATATTTCCCATTGTGGTATCTAGGTAGCCGCTAGTTATTTACTTATGGCAGTTCAATCCTTTGCAAGCTTCAATGGTTTCAAATCACTTGGTTTTCAAGTGGAAATGTGTAGTGATACATAATTCAAAAGGCTTTTTGAAATAACTGTGGAACCTACGGGGAACTTGTTTGGATAGCAAGACTGTGAAATGAATAAGCATCCCTTGTGTGTGTGCGTGTGTATGTGTGTGTGTGTGTGCTTGTGTGAGTGATCGGAAGGTGTTTTTGTTATTTTAGCTATGATTAGAACAATGAGAGGCATGTTGCTTTTTGGCTTTAGCTAATTTATAGAAGCTGTTTTCTCTGATAACAGTACTGACATGAAGCAGTGGGCGAAATTGCTAATTGTCTCTGTGTTGTAGATTCCGCCAGATGCAATGTGGACTCCTGCTGGGAAAAGTATAACCAGGCCAATCAGTATTACCAGGCTGATTTACCTGGCATCGCCAACAAGCCAGCTCGGCTGTGTATAGTGCTACGAACATATAAAGCATGCCTGAACGAGCTTCGTCCTTTCTGTCTGGGCGATATAGGCTATCAGGCTGCGCGGCGAATTCTTCAAGTCCAGTATCGTAACGGAAACTGCTCGAACGAGGGACCGATATATCCGGAGGGCCCCGAGCCCGAAACTCAGCCAACGGCGACTCCGTGTAGATTCAAAGGCAACTCAATCTACAGTTACTGTTCATTGTTTGGCGATCCTCATCTTCAGACGTTTCGAGGAAAACAGAGCACATGTAGGTTACGGGGAGCGTGGCCATTAGTAGACAATGAGTTTCTTACGGTGCAGGTGTCTAACGCACAACTCAGCCCTGACAAAAGTATAGCTACAGTCACACGAAAGGTGAGAGCATGTCTTATCATCTCGTTTCCATGCTTAGTTTAGGAGTGATACGACTTGTAGTACAAGTTATACTGGCCACTTGATAACAGAAGAGATCAGATATTAGCCCAATTGGGTTGATGTCAATGTATCAATGCACAGCTGCTCACAGTTTAACAATGGGTTTCCACTTGAGAGCATCTCCTGTACAATCATCACTGCGTATGATAATACCCATCTCTCATCACGGATTACAACTTGTAGGATTCCTACCGTAACTGAAGCCTGCTTAAATTTTATCAGCGTTACAGTTCTCCTCTATTGGCCCTATGTACTAACGGTAAAGTTCATACCGAGACTGTTGATATATCATGGGTCAGAGGCTTGCACTGGCCAAAGTGCTTGAACTTATACGTTGACTATGATTAGTTGGCACATTTTTCAGAGGTTGAATCATGAGTGAAAACAAGGAATTTATAGATGGCTGGAACCAACGATAACAAGCCAGCTGTGAGCCGCTCACACCTTCCTAATTTTTATATAGGTTCAAATCATTACCACAAGGTAAAATGAAAGGCAATTGGAATGAATGGCGTAACACACATCTGGCTATGATCAGTGTATCATCTGAATAGCTAGTAGGCCTAATGAACATCTCCTGCTACTAGTCATTGAGTAATGCACATCATCTGGCTAGGGCTTTATTCTTTGTCTGTTGTACCCTCCTCGCTCTCCTCGACTGAATGCCTGCCCTAGTGATCATCATCATTCGTTACCCAGGTGTGAAAACAATCACTGGCCAACCACAGGCACACAGCGGTCACTGCTTATCCTCAATGTATACCAGAGTGTTTTTTGTGTTTTCGCGGTTGTACTGGCCGCTTGCGAAAAATGTTGCTGTACAGCTGCTTCTGCAGTGATGAATACCGAATGGTTTTAAGTATCTTGATATTGAAAGCCTTTTAGAAAGAAAAGGGTTTCAAAGCTAACAAAGGGTTTGTTTTTCATCCCATAGTCTTATTCAGGCTAGTGTTTGCATTATCGCGCTCTGTGAACATTGGCCCTTAGAAAGTGCTGAAAAGGACTCCTTGGCATTTATAAGGTGCCAATGTAAAGCATCCTTTATATACTGGTACAATGGTCCGCGAAATGCGCTCTCAAATGAATAGCTTTCTTTTATAAACCCTGATGGCCGGAGCTCGCAGTGTCAATACGCAATTATTACGAAGGTTTTTGATATACTCCTGAATGCTAGTGTCATACTGCATATTGCCATCACTTAACAGTCTGAAATTAACCGGGGTTTAATCATATAAGTAACATCTTTACAGCAGTTGTCCTCTGGCAATGATCGCAGACTTCCTTTGACTCGTACAATGGCAGTCATTCACTAGCGACACTAGTAAATTTGCATACCAAGGTAGTTGGTTAGAATTTTGGCATGATTTATTAGACACAGAGATGCCAGGAGTTGAAAGTTTTCTTGATTGATGGTGGCTTTGGCATGGCAACTGAATCCCATCGCTCTTTCATCGTCACGCTATCCATCATCGGTGATGAGAGCTGTGTGGCTTGTATCTCGGTCTTCTCGGCAGTCTGGCTAACTGCGACCGACCCCGATGAAAGTGCAACCTGATTATTTCTACCACAGACTGAGCTGCAGGTTTCTCACTGTTGACCAGCTTATCAATTACTACAATGGTTGACTAACCATTGGTATACCAATGCTTAACCACAGTCTTGTGCCTTTCTAGCAGATTCCTCTGGGGGGGTTTAGAAACCGTTTTCATGGTCACCCGTCGTTGAGTTTCGTTGTTGAGTTTCGTTGTGTGGTATATTAGGTGAACATCCTGTAGCCTTTCAGATCTCGGATTCCTAATAAAAGTGGGAAGACTCAAGGGAGTTTCCCTCCGGTTATTGCCCAAATGAAAGTACTTTTTAGATGACATTCTGTATCAAGGTTTTCAATTCAACGCTCGGGTCCGATCAAAGTGTTTACTATCCGGAGTTGACCCAATTCTTCTTGTTTTTTTAGGTAACTGTGGTAGTGAAAGGGGTTGGAAGTGATGCACCCAGTGGTGAGTTCTGCGGCTCGCGGAATGCCATATTTTACCATGCGGAGGCTGGATCCCTGCCCGGTACCTTCTCCGATGGTCAGCGCGAACACGGAGCTTACAGCAGCATCCAAGTACAAGTCAAGATCCCCGGTGAAGAGGTAAGGAGACCATCTGGCGACTGCCACTTAGAGAAGTCAAATTCTCCGCAAAATTAACTAAAAATCTTGCCAACAACTAGGGGCCTGTCTATAGAAAACGCATATTCAGAAACCTTCTGGGATGGTGGAGTGGTGTGGGAACCCGGGTTCCGATCCAGGTCGCGACGGGGTCTCATTGTGAATATGAGGTCCTAGGTCACGATGAGGTGGAGCGTTGATATTGACCATCTCCTGGTGCTACACGCTTAATAGGATGGCGAGTTCCCGACTAGAACAAAGCAAGTAAACTTCTCCACAAAAAACTACCGGAAATATTACCAGGAACCAGGGCCCTGTCTATAGAAGGGGCAAATGTCTGGGTAACTTTACAGCCAACTCACCATTTTTAGGTATCGGAGCGGTCGGTGACAGACTATATCCTATGGTTATCCTCTGCTATAATTTAGCAAATATTTGGCCGGGCTGGATTCTGATGAAATTGAAATACACCTGTTTCAGAACTTAACCATGGCATCAATATTCTCACCATGGTTCCCTTGTAATGGCACCATAATGCACTAAGGGAACTCTGTTTTTCATGTCAACCAACTGCTAGTGAAAATTATAGTCCCCATCAGTCTCCTGAGCATTATAGTCCCTGTCAGTCCCCTGAGCATTCTGATGGCAAGCTGTATGACTGGTTGTCATTGGGAATCAGCTCGAGTCAAGGACTCGCAGGTGGCTGGCTGAGCAATTACCCATGACTGGTGTGATGTCAGCAGAAAAAATCTGTACTAGGAATAGGTGTTTGGCATGAGTTATCCTCTAACTCTATGGTGTTTGGCATGAGTTATCCTCTAACTCTATGGTGTTTGGTCACTCGCTCGCATGCCAAATAGTTCAGTAGTTCTGGATGTGGGGGATTGTTTGTTGAGTCAGTGGTTTTTTCAATAATGATTAATTCTGAAAAGCCAACTATTTTCCAATTAGGGGTTAGAATCTTGCTGATGAATGGGTTTTTATACTCTAGTAAAAGCAATGAATCTTGTAAACCAGTCAAAAGTGATATCCTGCCAGCCATTTTGTAGAGCCCTGTAGAACCATTGACATTTCATTGATGTGCTTATTGTATTTCCATTGCTTACCACTGAAGGTATTTTCATTGGCCTTACATCTGCTAAAAAGATGAGAACACCTCATTATTTTGACTAGCAGCAGCAGCTGATGACCATGTTATTTTGAACTTGTGAACTCTCTCTCTCCTAAAGTTGGAAACCAGACATAAAGGCGGTCATCCTTTCAAAAACAATCCAAAGTAATCTTATTCATGTCACAAGTTTCATTAGTCCCAAGTGATTTCTAGTGTGCCTATAGGCCATTCCACCGTGCTTAGTCTTCCAAAAGTAATTTTAGGTTCTTCTATTTGCGCAACAAGTGTGCAGGACTAGGGCATTTACGCAGCTGTGACTTGACACTTGGAACAGGTGTTGATCAGTTCACCATCCTTTACACAGTGGATGTCCCATAAAAATTAAGGGACTATTTCTGTGCCTGCTTCTCCTACAGTTCCATATTGTTGTCGTACTTCAATCTATGTTGTCAATAAAAAATTATTTCCGAGGCTAAATATCTGCATGCGGGGATAATTCCAATTTTCCATTCCAACAAGTAGACAACTCCCTAAATATTGTATTTTCTGTTTCAGGTTGAAATATATCTTCGTTACATCGATTCAACTGTCATAATACGTCAAATAAGCTCTCAGTATCTAAGCGTCGGAGTTCGTATACCCGAGGAGGTCTTAAATGGCACCCTGCGTAACCCCGATGCTACGGTACTCAGACAGCTTTGCCTGGATGGCTGCCCGGCCTCAGAAGTCATAGATGTTAGTCAGTATTTGACTGATCTATCGATAGAGCACGAACAAAGACTCGTGGCGCAGATAAAAGCTAAAACTTATTGCCAAGAAGCCGGGGTGACAGACTTTTTCTTTGATGCCTGTGTATTTGATTTAGTGATGACAGACGATCGATCATTCACCACGTTAGCAGCGAGCGCATATCGGGATGTTAAACGATACGCATCCCGGCAGCCCCGATGGTTAAACAGGACTAATCTACGGATATATAATGAAATGTCACAACCGGTGAAAATCACTAGTGATGCAAACAGCATCGAGAAAAGCACTTTAATAACAAGGACGTTTCTGTTTGTTTATATCATGCATGTGGTTGCATCACTTTTAATATTTGTTAGGTAACACCCCACCTCCAATTTTATAATAGAGGTTCGCCTTAACCAAAAATGATGCCAAATGGAATAATATATCCATAATCAATCACACTCACTCTTTTAACTATTTTAACTCAGGTTTAGCTGATTGTTACCTTACTCATCTCTATGGGTTGCATGAATTGAATCACTGACGACGTGAATTTTATTATTTTTTCACCTTTCCTGTACAGTGAATATACAGTCAATATCATTGCTTTTGAAACCAAATTTTTCCTTGGTTACTCAAATGGCAAGAGTATAATAAATAAAATATAAAACCATTATATTTTTATCTTGAAACTGGCAGAAGAAGGGAGATACAATTTGAATACATAGCATTTGGGCTGTATGCGACATCCTACGAAGCCTGCTGTTAGATTAATTGTGCAGCTGTACAGTCTGATAGGCCTGACAACTCCCAACTACATAAATTCTTTTTAGAAAAAATGGTGTTTGCATTTTAATGGGTTTGCATTTGATAAAACTATTTTACTAACAAATCTCCCCGCTAAATGATAGCTTATAGATGGGGATGAGAACCAGGGTAATTGGATGCTCATGGACTATTCCATCCACTGAAGTTATATAATGAGTGTCCACCACGGAACCATTTCTGCTCTCCGGCTAGCATGATTGTTCCATTGGGAATCGTCCTTTTGACTGTATTTGGGGGTTGCAACCTCATCGGTATTAAAAGCAATTTTATCTATCTAGTTTTGAACTCCCAAAGGCTTCCTATATAGTACATGTGGGTTAACATAATAATTTATGAGTGACCCAAAGTAAGAATTGGACTTGATTTGATAATTTTATTTTACATGGCCTAGAAGTCTTTTTCACATTAAGGTCCATGAAAAAAGAAATGCATAAATCAAAGACATTAGTCAAGTAAACAGCGTCCATTGAAAGTCTTGGTCACCGCCGAAAACATCTATATCATTATCTGCCGCATCGCATCATTATGTAGCCGGGTCGAATACCTGACCAACTGATTTGTAGAATTGTCATTCCTCTACACAGTGAGGAGAGCATAACTCCGCAATCAAAGAACTCACTGGCGTTACCTGGCTTTCTAGAGAGTAGGATAGACGGAATTGAGACTTCTCAGGCCACACGTAGCTAACCTTCACAAGTAGGCAAAACCATCAAGTTTTATCCTATAACCTTATGCACAAGACTGAAGGTGCACATAGCTGCATGGCACACCTTTCAGTGGTAACGCCGCGTAATCCCTGTTGTGCTGTTTGGTGTAACGGTAGAAGTCCACAACATCAGCTGCACCTACATGTCCCACCACTGGTAAGGAAATCTGTGTTCATTATTCCGAAGAATCCCTCTCCTATGACAAAGGGTAGTAGGACAGCTCAGCGGTTAGACCGCTCTGCTCAAATCATTAGGGCACTGCACTCCTAGGAGGTCCGCTATATAGCATGGACAAACTTGTCCATCTTATATAGCGGACCTCCTAGGCAAGAGGCTTACTTTAATGAACTATACAGCACTTGTCCTATATATAGTTTATTAAAAATGAAACTCGCTTTACTGCAAACTGCTTGATAACAGCACAAAATTGGAGGCATTCATTGTGACAGAACTTTGAGTTATGTCTGGCCAAGTGAGTAGATAAATACAAATGGGGCGATGTAAGCTCATTGAGGAGATGCTGGGATGAAGGGAGGGGCACTGATTGTCCTCTGCCGAAATATATACCATCATTCAGGCGTGGCTTAGTGGCACAATTTGCGTGCATTGAGTCCTGGGCTTGAATCCCAGAAAAGTCAATGATGGTGACAGGAAGAGTGCTCGACCTTAATTTGCTCCTGAGCTTAAGCAAAGTCTCTCTGCTATAACCAGGGAGAAGACTCTATGACCCCGCACAGGGATTCTGGGATTAATAACTTGGGTATAAACGAAGCAAAAACCTTTATAGTTTGTACACCTTCTCACAATGAGCAAAAGCTGTAACAAACAAAACTAATAAAAAAAAGGTCATTGTTCTTTGAATTTACCATAGATTATGTAGTTTAATCAACTAACTTTGCAGATAATGGGTAACCCATGGGAAGGTCAAGGTGACATTAGCAAAGGAAAGAAGATTTTTGTTCAAAAATGTGCGCAATGTCACACCATTGACAAAGGTGGGAAGCACAAGACAGGTCCGAACCTAAATGGTATAATGGGTCGCACTACTGGTCAGGCTGCGGGCTTCTCATACACTGAAGGCAATAAAAACAAAGGTAATTCCCAACCTTCAGATCGCCTGCACTATAAAGCGATCTGACTTTCAGGCTTTCGATTCAGATCATGGAGTTATCTTCCCTCACTCTATAATCAAGACTGCGATGGGAGCGTGAACGCTTACGTGTCTAAGGGGTGGAAGAAGCATAGACATATAACTAATAGCATATCACATACAGCATATGCCAAAGATAATATACGGGTGGAATATAATAAATAATATATCACTCGGTAAAAGGACACCCCTCTTGACCCGATCACACACCAGATAGTGAAATCATCTGGCATTATTCAAAGATTTCTGTTTCAAAGATTGATAGACTAGCTTTGTGTTGTTATTCAATGCTTCTATATCTATGGTAGGCTTTGCAGTAATCATCGCGGCTAAAGGCATAGTTATCCTCCCATCTAGTAAAACTGTGTGGCTAACAGATACCAGTATTCCCAAGAGAAAATACAACTACGTGATCACGTTTATAGCTTCTTAGTTTTTAGTGCTCGAGCATTTATAGTCCTGGGTTATCGATCAAGCCGAGAATCGGGCTAGTCTGAATGCACCATTAGGTTAGTTATGAATGACAGTTCCCATTCTCTGCTGGATGGTAAACTAACAAAGCTAGGAAATATTTGGTTTAGTTCATTACTTAAAACCAACAGTGGTTTGATGATTAATAAGGATTTGTACATAATGGGAAGGGAATGACAAACTAAAAAGGGAACTATAAACAAAAATAAAAGTAAATCAAGCCCTGTCAGAATGGTTTATACGATTTCTTGTATCTCTCAGTAGATCACTTCTCAGTAGATCACTTGGGTGCCTTAAAAGTCATGCCTAGCTGAGAGAGATCTTCTGTAACGCTTTGGCTACAATTCTATTGCCTACAAACTATTATCATGTTATAGGAATACAATGGGAAAGGGATACATTGTGGGTGTATCTCCAGGATCCGAAGAAATATATCCCAGGCACTAAGATGGTTTTTGCCGGCATCAAGAAGGAACAGAAGCGGCTGGATCTGATCACATATTTAGAGGATGCTACTAAATAAAGCCACTAAACGAGTCAATAAGACTAATCAGTGCGACCCATCCACCGCTACTAATCAGTGCGACCCATCCACCGCTACTAATCAGTGCGACCCATCCACCGCTACTAATCAGTGCGACCCATCCACCGCTACTAATCA
>Ga0224511_10003791_pt1 | contig 11095 bp, 10 predicted proteins | sample SF_May12_sed_USG_2_FD_169988 | JGI IMG/M metagenome (GOLD analysis project Ga0224511, IMG submission 169988) | Sediment microbial communities from San Francisco Bay, California, United States - SF_May12_sed_USGS_8_1 | ecosystem: Environmental > Aquatic > Marine > Sediment | place: USA...
CACCGTTCCGCAAAATTTCAAACTCCGCCCAAAGCGGTATATTTGCTTTGATCTTGTGAAGGCTTGTGAAGGGGTCTTTCTTTTGTGTTTTCTAGGTCAGATTGTCACCTGACAATATAATCCTAATTTATTGGATTTAAATTGGCCACGTACTGTTATAAATGATCATGATTGACAGTTGCGGAACGGTCCATTGTAAGCAATCGTGTTCAAATACCCTTATAGTATATATAAGCATGCATGTAAAAACCCAGAGGTTAAGAATTCGATGCTTTCGTTTCAAAAAGGAGCTTGGTATGCACAACGTATGTTTATTCTTACACATATAGAAACATAACGGGAGCAACCAACCTTTAATTGTTTTTATTAAAAATAAAAACAGTTTGGTTTATAAAAAATGCATATCAACTTGAGAGTTTATAAAAAATAATTATTCCATAACAGAGTAGCGTTAGCTTAACCCATTACAATGAATAGGTTGTTTGATAGCATCTTAAGTATACGAGCGCTTTTTGGCACCTCTCTATACTAAACAACAGTGGCATCAGAAACAGCCTAATCAAGATCATCAGGCGAGGTGCACGGGGTTTTCGGATCTGTGTCATTCATAAAGCCATCGGTTGTGCTTTTATTCGGCAAGTCGTTTTCTTGGGCTCTACTTTCTTCCTCATGGTCTTCATTCCCACTGCATTCGTCTGCGTCAAAGTCATTCTGGTATGTTGTGTTTGTTCCCAATTCTGTGTTTGACTCATTTATAGACGCCGACGTTTGTTTTAGTTCATTTTCATTTTCTTGTGATTTTCCATCATGGTCAGGCTTTTCATTTGCTCCCTCAATTGTTACAGATGTTTGTCTTTCTTCGTTACATCCATCTTCAGTGGATGTGTCATCGGTGTTTTCCTTAATTGAAGGTTGCTTAACGACTGGAGCTCCTTGTCCAGTTTTCTTTTCTGGTCGCAGGCACTGTACGACCCCTTTAGCGAGGATGGGTCCTCCCTCGTGTAGCAATAACGCGGGCCATACCACAAAGTCGACGGTGTTGCCCCGGACAGTGTAGCACGTATACGAGCGTGCATCAAACGGCGAACCTTTGGTAAGGTTGGTTAGGATTATAACGGGAGGAGTCTGGATTAACATCAGCCAGCAGAGTTTGCAGCACGCGCGTACGAATAATGGCAGTTTCATTGCAAAACGACCCAGCTTCTCATCCTTTCCAACACTCTTGAAACATTTCTGAAAGGAACTGAGATGTAGGACTGGTATGTGGCAGTTTTTTTAATAAAACAACGAATTATTTAAGCAAAGTAAAAGTCTATTGGAACGTTTATGTTGTGAGTGAAATCAATGTGGTTTGTGGTACGTACTGCGTAAACGTGTTGAATGGTCAGGTCGACTGTCTGACGGCGGCAGGATTTCAAATGATCGACTAGCACTTCATTGTCCGCCATCTATAAAATGTTCTAGGTGATATTCAATAAAATCCTGGTTGTTTTGCATTATGTATTTATTATAATCTCGGGAAACAAAATTGTATCTGTACAGTGCTTCGGTGTGCTACAATAGCAAACATACTATTTTAATACTGCTAATACGTTAATTATACAGAATTAATCTATAATTTCAAATATTTTAGCAAGGCATTATTACATTTACTGACCTCAGATGTATCACTGAGTCGTAAAACACTTTGCACAAACTCGTCCTTCTGTCTAATGCTCTCCTTCTTGCAAAATGAATATATCAACTGCAACACAACAGTATATTTGTTTGCAAATTCCAAAACCAAATTACTAGGTAAGCAAAATGACTTCAGTTATTTAAGAGAAGTTACTGTTACAAACGCAATATAACACACAGTTTCATCTATATGAAATAATCATCCATGTACAGTTCAAACATAATTTAAATGACGTACCCCTAAGATTTGTATAATTTTGCGAATCCTGTACTTCTCATCTTTCTCCTCAAAGACCTTTTCAGCCACTTCGTACGCCTCTGTCCACTGTTCATCGTACACGTCCACGTACATTTCAGCTATCTTCGTCACCTTGTAGGGATCGCTGAGATCTGACACGTCTGCGTTGGCAGCCAGGCGTTCACCAAGCACCTGGCTAATTCTGTAAACATTGTGACAAACAACTCGGTTTTCTACATGCCTTAATTGACACAACATACGTTTTTTTAAGAAATGGGAAATCATTGGGAAGCAGCTTTTATTAGTTACTTTTAAGCATACTTCGAGAAACAAATCCGTAAATTTATATATTGAACTACCATCACTTTTCTTATAAACACTCGATATATTAACAATTTGAACAAACTTAAGCTCTTTGAAAGTTGAATATTGAATAGCTGTTAAATGTACCTACCTCATTTTTGCTGCTTGAAAATCAGCTTTAAGTGTTTCATTGTCCTTTTCAAGAGTTTTAATCCTCTCTTGCAATGAATTATGGAGAGCCTGTAATTATTAAATATATGGTTGGCAAACGTTTTAACTACTAGTATTTGACGAATGTTACTTTAATCATAATAGTATTGTTTAAACGTTTAATCCTTTTAACAAAATTGCACAAATAATCAATGTGGTGCCCGTGTTTTCCCTTTTTAAATAACATAGTAAATGACCTAATGTATCAGCACAAAACAAAATTATGTCTAACCTCCCATTCACAAGAGTGTCTATTTGCTTTCTCCTCTATTTCGCATTTCGTTCTGGCTAGTTCTTCGTACTTATTTTGCATCAATTGCTTCTGTCTATTTTCAACTTCTAAGCTTTTAGACAGACTCGCAACTTGTTCTTGTAGATGTCCATTCGTCATCTCTAGCTTGCTCAAATCGTTTACCTTCTAAAATAAATTACACATTGTACTGATATATATTATCGTTGTTGGCCAGCCGTTATACATCAAAATACATTAACATGTATTCAAAATAATCGACGTATGTGACCCTTAACCGCAGAATAAAATACTTATCTAATTTAATTAAAAAGGAAACAAAATGTGTAATTTATTAGTAAAAACACTATTATACTCATTATACTTTAATTGATATGAACCAATTAGATAGAACTCAACACTTAAGGTTATCACAAACCTCCTTGAGGCTCAGATTTTCGGCAAAAACACTATCGGATGCCTCTTGTAACGATTTCAGTTTTCGTTCCGATTCTTTCTCCATCTTTGAGATAAGATTTTCATACGCCTTGGTATCATCCTTATGTGCCGTTTTTTCTTTCTTAATCTCCTCTGTTAACGATTCAATATTACCTCGAAGTGCTGATTCCTGGATAAAACATTTATAAATGAAGTCATTTCAAGAGCATGCTGTTCGTATAAAATGACCTAAAGATATAACTGCCAATTTAATTTGCAGACATGGCATTAAACTAAATGCACAGAATACGTTTTTAAATAGGAATATACATGATATTAGTCAAGTTCTTTAGTAAACACAATTGTAGTCCTGTGCTATTACCCTCGCCGCTGCCTGTTGTATGGCTTCCTTCTCCTTGGTCTCCAATAGGTGGAGCTTATCAGTCAACTGTTGTATTTCCACAGCCTTCTTCTCCACAGTCTCTCTAGCCTAATAACGTTACATTTATCCAATCCGTGTAATAAAACGTGTAGCAAATAAATGTCAATAGGGTTCAACAGTATGTATCAATTTCTTCTTCGTTTCCAGTATGTGCCTTATTTATGTTACGTTAAAACACCAACAAAATGTTGTAGTGTTGAAGTTTTTTAAAAGAGTTACACAATTAAAACATTTAACTAAATATTAAACAACAAAGATATCGTATAAACATTGATTTCAAAATAAACTCCATCTGTAAACAATAATTATTTGAAAGTGCAGCACAAAAAGCTTTAAATACCTCAGACAGATGTTGATTTTCTACGAGGGCCCGATCGTAATTCTCTTGTAACGATTTCATTTGGCGTGTTAAGCCTTCCTGTGTCTCGGCCACACGGTTTTCATATGCCTTAATAGACTCCGTATGCGCCATTTTCACCTTCTTCAGTTCTTGTTCTAAGCTATCAAGTTTGGTTTGAAGTTCTGCTTCCTGATAAAAGTTCCAACATAATAATTTGACGTACACGGCGAGTACATAATAACAGGTCAGATACAAATGTGGAATATTTGAAATGCACCGTTAATCAACATTTAATCAAATAGGATCGTTATTATTAATTTTTGCAAGCCATAATATTTAATGTTTAAAGTAAGCAAAAATGTCAGCTGATTATTTATGAATCATGTTATCAAATTAACGCGTTTTTAAAGGTGTGTTCGATATTGTGTTACTTTCTGCCGGGCCTGTGTTTTATTGTCGTCACACTGGTCACTTGTAGTGTTGCCCTTATCCTCGAGATGTCGAATCTTATCATTCAACTGCTGTATCGTAGCAGCTTGCTCCTTGGTTACTTTCTTAGCCTGTATACATACAGATAAAGATGATCATTATCGTGAAAATACTATTGAGATTTGTGTCTTTGGTACACGCGTACTAGCATTTCTTGTTAAATAAAAACTGCGACTATTAGTAAAATAAATTTATATATTTAAAAGCATACGGTTCAGCCTCTTAACATTTATAAATTATTGATATGTACCTCGGCTTTCACAGTAACTAATTCCTGATGTTCATCTTTCACAGCCTGAATGAGGCAAACCACCTCACCCAAATGACCGAGTAGCACGGGTAACTGGCTCGAATGGTCCACCATTTTTCTCAAGTTCTTAATTTATAAAGAATACGGTGGGTGTACAGTAGGCGTAACTTGTTTTTGCTAAGGTGTGCAAAATAGAACATGTAGTTTCGTTTTCGTTTTTTTTCTCCGAAAATAGAACTTCCTTGTTCAGAAAGAGATATTATAAACCACGTTAATTCCAACTTTCGCATTTAACACAATTCCTGGATTGCTGTGACAGTACATTGATACAGTCGATCATATAAATGTCAAATAATTGACGAAAACAGAATCAACAAAAAGCAATTAAACGCGAAGTAATTAGCATTATATTACAAACACAAGTTCCTAATATACGTCTCAAATTTAGATTATTTTATAAAATGACATAATACATGTATCATTATATATGGAATAAATCACATATACTACCGTAGGTGTATCAATCCCACCCTTTTAGTACGCAAATGGGGGGTAAGACCATATGCAATAGGCGAAAATCCTGTTGTTTCGTAAACAGATCTCAAAAATTACATTTATTTTAAAAGTAGAAGTTTAGAACAATAAACATGACAAAAGTGACAAATAGTGTCATATAACTCATTTATTTGCGCGTTCTCTTGATCGAAGATTTTAAAATGTATCGTTAATACGACTAAAACATAAAATGTTGAGATAGAAAAAACGAAAACTATCGGACAAACCCAAAACCCTAACGCTTGTAAGAACAATTGTACCTTTGCATGCCACAAATTCTAGTTTTGGTCTTCTTTATATAAATAGAAACCACATAAATCCGTTGATGTTGTTAAACGGTACGCAGTACCCAAGGCCAAATAAAGGCCGTATGCTGGGGTAGAATAAAGATAAATCTGATGCAATTTTATTAACACGTTTGTCTAAATGAGCATAACAAAATAGCACAATGTACATATCACTAACTCTAATTTTAACAGAATTGAAGTTTACAAAATTGATTTGAATTAATAATATCATTTCTGGAAATTGTAATGTGAAGTGCTAAAAATGAAAAAAGTTTTATTTGGCAGTAAATTTTAAACGTGTTCAGATATTTTCACTGCGATTTTTATTTTGCTCTTTTTCAGTTACTGAAAGAAATTGTTTGATATTTTGAAGGAAACATTTAAGCACTTTTTACACACTCGGTCACTGGTATAAGAACTGCTGTTTTATTAAAAGTGTTTGCCAAATACAAGTGACTTGTTCATATGCGGTACCTACTATGGGATAAATATATTTTCATGATAAGGTACCATTTACTTTATTATTTACAAAGCAATACACTCAAATAAAATAATATCACTCCCCACTAACCTACAGCCAAAATAATGAAGCAGAAAACTAAACAAAATGCAATACGATTATTCGTTTGAATATATTCTTATGATAACCCCTTTGAGAAAAGAGGATGTGTTTAACTAACGATTTTTAGTTGTTGTTTTTGTGTGCATTTTGTATGTGTGTTTGTATTTGTCATTAACGGCGGCGGTTAAATACCTTATTATTACATGTCCTAGAAAGTCTAGCCGACCGAAGCATAAGAAGGAAACAGTCAGCGTCTTGCGTCAAATTAAATAGCACATAAAACCCGGTCTGGTTAAGTAGACTAATAAAACAACTGATTAAACGAGTATTGACTTTACCAAATTTTTATATATGTTATATAGGAATAAAATGGTAAAATCGTGAGATAAATACATTCGTTTTTCAAATGTTGTTATGAGAAAGCGTAATCCTAATGAGCAAAGTGCGTGATACAAAAAAACAGCACACCATTAATTATATTGCTAATTACCAGAAAATTATGTGAAATTATGTTTCTTATATGTTGTAATTCCTAAAAATAAAATCATCAAAAAGGGAAATGCAAGGAAGACGTAAATATGAAAGTAATAGTATCTTAATATTTTGCATGTATTTGTGTAGTATAAAACCTCAACCATAGTCATTTAACTTCATGATGCAAACCCCCAAAAGAGAGTAATAAACCTTAAGTCTATAAAATACCACACATTTAAAATATATAAAGTACTACAAACTAAAAACATATACTGCAAAAATACGAATAAGATAAACTAACAAGTTGCAACGGACATGTTACACACCACAACAACAGTTTTACTTTACAAAGAAATGTTTCCAACCTGGTACATTGTGTACTAAATATTTAACATTCTGTTTGTCCATGGTGTTCTAAAACCAATCCAAACTTAAAGGCGCATGCTAAGTACATCTCTTTTCCGTAATGTTGCTCAAATGACTCTCTTGGGTATCTATATGGATTGGTTCGATGCAATTGAAAAGAATAAAGGGCACTTTCAGTTGGAACAATCGTATATCCCCAAGTGTCCACTGGTGGTCTCTGATTGTGTCCATACATGGGGTGCTCTGTGAGATTTGATGACTGGGAATATGGTTCTTGCCGAGGGCTCATCACTTGGGCTGGACTGTACTGCTTGGATGGATCGGGGTTTCCGGTGCTTCCAACGTCTATACCCATTCCTTGTCTATACTCTGTGTTGTGCCGTTGCTCTCGCTGAAGCTGCTGTTGTGGTTGTTGTTGCTTCTGCTCTTGGACTGACTGTTTACGGAATTGGTCAATGTTGTTAGTAGAAACGGGTTGATTAATAGCTGTAGGACCTGGATAACCAGCATCCGTTGGTATAGAAAGGCGTTCATTTTGGGACATTGGACGCTCCGTGCCGGTGTCTCTAGGTTCCATTTGGTATCGTGATGTATCAGATGTAGTTTGAGAAAAAGTTGGATCTGCTTTACCTCTACCGTCGCCTTTTGATCCACGTGCCCATGCGTCTCTTTGCTTTTCTGGCTCTGCTACCCCTTTACATAGAAGGGCGCCATCTTTACACAGCCTCAGAGCTGGCCAAACCACAAACGCTATCTTGATCCCTGTCTTCGTGTACTGTCTGTACACATTCGGGTCAAAACGTGTTCCCACTTCAGGTACGGGTTCGATCTCTACGGGTGGGTCCTGCACCGCCATCAGCCATGTAAGGTAGACACACTGATGGATAAACGACCGTATCGCCCTCATACTGCTATTTACAGATGGATATATATCTGCAATGAATTGCTGAAAAAGACAGATAAACCTCACGATATGCTAGATCGTATGTTTAATCGCTAACACAATGCAGTGAAATATTAATTAGACATACTAGAATGCTTCCATTCATGACGTCATCTTATTGGCTATTAAAGACAGGCATCTTGTTATACAAATTAACCCACCTCTTGAATCCGTAGGACAGGTTTGTCTCCAGCTGACTTTATCAAGTCTGACACTGATTTTCTTAGTGAATCTGTGATGTCTGATCCTCTCTGTAACAAACCGTTAGTGCTAAAGGGATTTCAATATCAATTAGTAGTTTGCGAACCGGGCACGATAGCTCGGAGCAAAAGTCAAGGGGTCTGACAATCCAGGGAAAGTGAGGTCGACACTCTACCCTGCCACATAACTTGTGTAGTGATCATTTGGTTATGAATTTCTGCGAATGAACCCCACTAACCTCTTACTCAGAAGTGAAAGTTGTGTTTGTAATTGGTACATGTGTGCACATTTTGGTAATTATTATTACACTGACAATGAAAGGTTACTGGCCGCAGTGCTATGACCTAATTAGGAGACGGCGAAAATTCAAACCAAACACCAAGCCAAACAAAATAGTATGACAGTCATGTCTTATATAAAACATAACAAATGGTAAACTCTGTTTTACATGATTGCGCTAATAATACGAAAAGAAAAGGTTACAGTAAGTTAAGGTGCTACATATAACGTTAAGTGTAATAGTGGATGCGAACTGCATGTCAGTAAAACACCTACACTTATTAAAAGTACATACCGAAGCGTCAAGGGTGGACAACACATCTTGAAACTTCTGCTTGTAGGCACGGGAACAAAATTCTTTGGCTTTCTGAAATAAACAATTGATGTGGGGGGGTTTCAAATACCACTTATAAATACTTGTTTTTTTATGATACGTGAGCGTGCATATTGTATTAGAGCAAAATGTATTGGCTTACTAGAGCAACATGTTTAATCAAGTGCTTTTAACTGTGCAGCCAATATCTTATCCTGCTAGTATTGTGTTTTTTTTATTTATAATTTAAGGTTATTAGATCTTGTCTTGAAAGTCATTATTATGTGCAAAGCAAGTTTTAAATGCATAAAAATCCGAAAAACACAAAAATATAGTTTTTCTAAATGTCTGTTCATTCTTTATTTGAACATCTCTTCAATTTATATTGTTAGTAAAGAAAGATAAAGCAGAGAAAAAGTCATATTCAAACGGAAATTGATTTACACAATTTACCAAAAGGATTTTCATTAGCAACTTGATGGCATCGTCCTCGGTACGATTCATAGCAGTGACTTCTTCCAGCGCATCCGTCCACTCATTGTCGTACAGTTCCTTTTTTAAAGATTATTTTTATTGAAGTCAAGATATGTTTTCTCGTGGAAATTTTCATTAGAAAACATATTTTGACTCCAATAAAACTAAAGTGGAAACAAAATAAATATTAGAATTAAAAAGAAAATATAAGCAAATATTAGATGAAGATCCTCTTGCCTTAATTAAGAAAGTTCTTCCAAAGTTCAATACTGCAAGTTGTGTGTTATGAAAGCTTCAATGTACTTTATATTTAACAAAAAAATAACGCTATATTTTACTGAGTCTTATGTATGCCCTAGAAAAGCTGATGACATTGTGCCTGACATTGTATTTCTCTGCGATCTTGGTGGGCCTATTGGCGTCACTGAGGTCGGCAATATCCGGGTTCCCGTCGCCCAACTTCCGACCCATCATCTCACTCAGTCTGAAATACGGGGCGAGCACGTGTGCATGTTGACACGTTTAGAGGCTGATATTTGTTGAAGAAGGATTTATATAGCAGTCAGAAATACATCCTAACATTTTGATTATGTTATTTTAATTAAACGTATATACGTAGTTATAACTAGTATACTAGTTAAAAGAAATATATAACAAGGGGTAACTTAGAGTAAACAATGAATCAGATTCACTAGAAACGATAATAGTATAGAACAGCAGATGCACACACACCCCGCTAGCCATTTCCTTATGACTAGGTATATAATTACAAAATGGTATAAATAATTATTTAAATTTACGTTTACTGGCACAGTATCTTTGAAAGTAGATGCATTATCTGAAACATGTTATGATCTGTTATGTACAAGTATAGTTAGCAACGATGACGCGAAATGCCAACACAAGTACCGGTACCTTGTTCTGGTTTGCTCTAGCTCGGCTTTCAACTTCTGGCACTCAGTATTAAGTGAATCTTTTTCTTTGGTTTGTTTTTCATTCTCAACGGCCATACGCTCAAGACCATCCTTCGTACTCTTTAACGTTGTCCGCAGACATTCGTTTTCAGATTCCTGCAAGCATTAAAACAAATAAAGGCTATACTTTTATGTTAAACTAGACTTTTACAGGTGTTTGTAATAATATCAAATAAAAAACTATTTTTACAATTTAAGACAATTGAATCCCTAACCAAAGTCTGGAGCCTTTTTTGTTCTTCTTTTGCTGGTTCCAGCAACAACGTTGCTTTAGCAAGGGCCTCCAGTAGTTGATCGGTTGCGCTGGCGTTATCATGGTTACCGCTGTTTGCTTCGCCCCCGCTACGGCCTGGCGTCACAGCGTTTGTGTTTTCGACGGATCCAGCCACATGATTTCTTTGACGTGGTCGTCGTGAATCCGTATAGGTTGGGTAAGACATTTGCCTGCTGATGTAGTGACTCAACGTGGATTAAAAATTTTTATAATAAATGCAAGACATTAAAAACGTTTTCGGTGTAAATCGTTCTGTATAAAAGGCAAATTGCTTAGAAAAAAGGACAAACATAATAATTTTATAATTAAATATGTATAACAACTTATGCGTACCTTTCAAACTCGTTGGTCGAAAGTTAACAAATTAGTTCATTCCTACTTCGCAGTTAAAACGATTGACAAGCCCAGACTTTTCATTTCAATTCGAAACAAGAAGTATAACCGCAAGAAGGAAGTTGATTATACTGCGAGTTTTCGACAAATTCTTACTATCATGACGTTTATCGGCTCACCCCGCTGAATGCCGCACTGCGCATGCACCAGCAGACGCACAGGTTAAATAAAACTGTGTACTGTTCGAACATGCCTACTTTCTGTTTATTAATTTCGAAATGAGTTTATAATCAAACGACGACGACGATGACGATGATAATGATGATGATGATGATGATGATGATGATGATGATGATGGTTTAGTATCTGGTATCTGAAGTAAAATAAAACAGGGAAATTATCCAACCAGTTGAAAGATTGAGCACGAAGTAAGCAAAGGAACGG